>Ga0208428_1000613_pt1 | contig 16069 bp, 25 predicted proteins | sample DEB08_DNA_11_FD_184535 | JGI IMG/M metagenome (GOLD analysis project Ga0208428, IMG submission 184535) | Aqueous microbial communities from the Delaware River and Bay under freshwater to marine salinity gradient to study organic matter... | ecosystem: Environmental > Aquatic > Marine > Coastal ... | reverse complement strand
GTAGCGCAGCACCCAGGGGGGAGATTCCCTCCATTGTATACCACATTACCAATGCCACCACTGCCACCGTTGCCACACCTATAGGGAGGGGTTTAGTCCCGGATGCGCTTCTTTCGGCCGTTTCTCGGATAACCGGGGTCTTGCTTTGTTACCCTCCCGGCTACTTTTCTTGTTGTGGTGCCACTTGCACAAAAGTTGCAGGTTGTCGAGGCTGTGGTCGTCACCCGGTTTGATGTGGTCAACGTCAGTACCTTTATCGGTACAACGAGACCCGTCTTTCATCTTGGCTTCACATATATGGGAGGCTCTTGCGATGACTGTATCCCGTAACTGTGACCAGTTAGAGGGGAGTCTTTCGCGACGGGTACTACCTTTCCAGCTTTCAGATACGCTGGTGCCATGCGTTTCCCATTTTATCACATTCATCTTCATAAAGTCAAACACCACCCCACAGCGTGTCTCTTTGGTCAATATCGTAACGCAACTGTCTAAGCTCTGACTCACCAACCCAGGATTTGCCACAGGCACGGCAGATAGCAGCACTCCGTTCGAAGCTTCTTTGCCAGGTAACCACCACTGAGGCGACCCTTTCGTTATAGTCGTTGTAGACGAACTGTTGGTCACACTCTGGGCAGGGCCTGGTTACTTCAAGGGTGATTGGTGGGTCGAACTTCAACTCGATTTGCATTATCCAGGTGTTGGTGTGGCGTACGTGTTTCCAGATGGTGTCGGCACTGAGTTGCCGGTCGGTGACCTCTTTCCTGAACTGCATGTGCCACAGCCTGAGTGCGTGTTTCATGTCCTTTGGCATGGGGTCGTCGATGTATTGTGACCACATCAGTTTGATGGCTTGCCTGATGGCGTGCTGGAGCATGAATGCGGAGGCGTCTAACACGCTCCGTTGGGAGGCTAGGGTTGAGCCACGCTTCACCATGGTTTGGCTGCTCAGTATGGCGTCGTCCAGTTGGTCGAGCAACGCTGGGTGTTCCACTGTGACGGTGTTTCTACGGCCGTCCTCTTCAAGCTCTATCCGGTCCGTGTAGGGTCGGGTGAGTTTGTCGATGTTGTTCATCAACGTCAACAGTGGAAACTCCAGGGTGTCACTCGCCGGTTGAGCCAAAGCCTTTTATGCCTCTCGGGTGGTAGGACAGGTGGTCTGTTTCGACCAGGCTCACTTGAGCTGTGCGGTTGCACATGATGATGAGTTGGCCGATTCGGTCTCCGGGGTGCACGGTGATTTCTTTGGTGGTCATGTTCCAACATCCGATGAACAGTTCACCTCGGTAGCCTGGGTCGATGATGCCTTGGTTGACGAGGAGACCTTTGCTCCTGAGGGTGCTGGAACGGCCGGTGAGCATCGCCCAACTGTCGTCTGGCAGTTCAACTGCGACGTCGGTGTGGACGTCTACGAACTTGCCGGGTGGGATGGTGACTTCTTTGGAGACGTACAGGTCGAACCCTGCGTCGTCCATGTATGCTCTCCGTGGGGATTGGCCGGTCTCTGCAGTCCGGGTCCATTTGACGGCTTGTAGGTCGCGTCGTTTCGGTGAGTGGAACTTCTCCAGCCACTGTATGGCTTTGAGGTTGTTGCCACTGTCCATACTGAACACTTTGACGAGTGGGTCGGCTTCTGGCATTGGCATGGCCCAGCTGGTGTGGTCGTCGGTTAGGATGGCGACTGGTTGTCCGAGGGTGCGTGCCCGTTCCACTTCAGCTGGGACTCCCCATGATTTGGACCCTTTGGGCCACACCACCAACAGGGCGTCTGCGGTGTTTTGAGCTGTCCGGTTGATGTGTTCGATTGTCCAGTCAGGTGTGGTTTTCTTACCAACTACGAACGCTTTACCTGGGTGGTAGAGGTGGTGTCCGGAACCTTTGACACTGTGGCGGATGTAGTCTAACCGTCGGTCTAGTTCGTCGGGCATTTTATTGGTGCGGTTGTCGATTGGGTGTGCGAGGTAGATTAACATGTGGGTCTCCTTTTTAGTTTGGCCAGCCACCACTGTGACGGGCACGTTGAGCCATCCGCGTGTAGACGCTGATGTCGTGTAGGGTGTCGTCTGAGGGTCGGTCTCCTTCGACGACTGCTGCCGTCCATCGGGCCATTTTGCCGATGAGGTAGAAGTAGATGCCTAGTTCGGTTGCTTCTTCGTCGTCTACTTTCCGTTTTGCTGTGAGGGCGACGGTTTGGCCGATTTGGATGAGGTCTTCAGCTCTGCCGTTCCCTCCGTATTCGACCATCTTGGCGGTCATGTCGTCGATTTCTTTACGGGCCATTTCGACCCACCATTCGTTGAGTTCGCTCACCAGTCTACCTGTCCTTCGTTCCAGATGCAGGTGTCGGCTGATGTGGTGAACATCCCCACTTTGGTTCCGGCGTTGCTCTCGACGTCGCGGATTAACTCCCAGACTAGGTCTTGGGTGTCGTCGTCTGCGTCGTCAAGGTTGCTGAGTCCGTGGATTTGTGGGATTTTCTGGTCTACCATGGTTAGGGCGACTCGTCCGGGTGCGTTGTAGTTGGTTGGTGGCATGCCGTATTGGTGCACTGCGATTCCGTTTGCCACTGCTGCTTCTCGCATCAGTTTGGCGTCCCATTCTCCGACTCGTCGCACTTTGTGGGTGACGGTGGTTTTCTCTTCGGGGAGACCTAGCTGTTCCCAGCTGGTTTCGCCTTCGAGTGGGCCACTGTTACCGGCGACTCTGATTGGGTACACCCTGGCGACTAACCAGGGTGTGACTCGTTCAACTCCTGGTGCCCAGGGTGAGATTCCGGCCATCCCTAGGAAGTCGATGGCTCTGGCGTCGGAGCTGGTGCATTGTGGGTACCGTCCGGCGTGTAACCCTAGGCCGTAACCTTGGGTGCCTTCGATGAGGATGTGCCGGTTGTGTTGGTTGAGTTGGTTGGCCATGAACAGCAGGTGTTCGGGTGCGGTGAGGATTTGCGCTTTGAGTGCGGTGATGAGGGTGCGTGCTTCCCAGTTGTCGATGATTCGTTCGCCTGTGCGCATTATCCGGTCGGCTCTGGCTGCTCCGATGCCTTTACCGGTTGAGCCGATGGTGCCGTGCATGTCCATTTCGGTTTCGCGGTCTTTGTGTTTCTGGGTGAGCAGTGTGGCTTCCCCACTGACGTATAGGTTCCGCACTGGGTGTCCGGCTTGCCGCAGGGTGAGGATTTCTTGGTGTAGCACTTCGAGGTCGATTTCTGAGCCTGGTGCGATGTAGAGGTCGGCGTCGTGGTTGATGGCTGCTCCGACTGGTATGGTGCGCAGTGGGAATGCCATGCCTCCTTCGTCGATGACGGTGTGTCCGGCGTTGGGTCCGGCCACTCTTATGTTGGTGGTACGTTCTCCGTCGTGGTTGTACCGGTGGACGAGTTGTGCTGTGACGTGTCCTTTACCTTCGGAGCCGTATTGTGCTCCTGTGATGATATCGATTGTTGACATGGTGTCTCCTTTAGTGTTGCGGTGTCGGTGTTTCTATTGTACCACTGGGTGGTGTTCCTCTTTGTCAAGTGGGGTGTGTGTCGTAAGTAGGTAAGGACTTATTGTGACCTCGGGCGCGTGCGCGTGCGCGTGCAAGAATGTGTCTCTCAATGCCTTACCTCCTTACCTGGGTCTTTTTGCCCGTCGTTGCGGGGTTCTTCAAGTAAGGATATACCCCTTACCTGGTCCTTACCTGGCCTTACCTGGGTGCCTTGGGCACGGTCTAGGATAGCTTGGACGTATTCTTTGGGTATTTTCCGGTACCAGCCTTTGTGGTTCCCACCTAGGATGTGGAATGTTTTGCCACCTTCGGTTTTGAGTGAGTCGGCTTGTTGTTTGAGTGCGGTTTCGCTTTGGGTACGGGTGTCGATACGGTGGTTGCGGTCTCTTGCCCAGGCTTGTGCGAGCAGTGGGATTGACACCCAGATTTCGGTTTCGTCTTCGTTGTTTTTACTGAATGCTGGTGTGTCGATGCCTTCGAACCGCCCGTGGTCTGTGGTGCTGGCGTGCTCTGGGTATCCGAATGACCTGAGTGCCCAGGGGACGAGTTGGGTTGTGAGTGTGTTGTCCCTGTCTAACCACCCTTGCAGTTCTTGGGTCGCTATCCACTGTTCAACGTTGACGGTGTGTGTACCTTCTCCGGGGTTTTCTTGCCCTGTGAGGATTTCGAGTAAGTGTGCACCGGCCCTGAGTATTGCGAGTTTGTCCCCGTGTCTCCCTTGGCCTTTCGTTTTGGCTCGTTTGAGTGCTTCCATCACCTCACCACTGTAGTCGAGTGCTTTCATGAGGTACCAACCGCTGAGGACGGTCAGGCCACCCTTGTCTTTGGGGAAGTTGGTCATGAGGTCGAGGATGTCTTCCCATTGTGCCCAGTCACCGCGTGCGCTTTTACGTCCTTTAGGACTGATTGGGTTGAGGATGATTGACCGGTCCATCAGTGCTTTCTGGGTGTCCATCCCTAACGTTTCGCCGGTGAGGAACAACGGCGCGACCATTTGGATGTTTTTGACTGAGTTACGGTCGATGTCCATCTTGGACCACACCCCGTTGGATGTTGCTGCTCTGAGCAGTTCACCGTAGGGTTCGAGTGAGTCGAGGTCGTCAGCCCAGACGATGCCGGATTTGTTCGCGCTGGCGTAGTCTCTGAGGACTGGTTTGGTGGGTGCGATTTCACCTCTGGTGTTTCCGTTGAGTTGCACCATGAGGTCGAAGAAACCGTTGGTTTTGCCACTTTCACTGACGGCTTCAACTCCGAAGAAGGGGAACAGTGAGGTGCGTGTTTGGATTTGCGGTTTGAGCCAACATGCTGCCCACCATGCTCCGAACACTGACGATGTGATGTCTTCTTGGAAGGTGAGTACTTCGTTGAGTACCGCTTCCGCTTTCGCTGGTCCGTGTTCGAACCCGTAGTGGAACGGTGCGACGTCTCGTTCGACGAGGACGGGGGATGCGACGACTCCAGCTTGTTCTTTCGGTGTGTGCCCTTCGGATGTGATTAGGCCGTCGTGGGTGACGAACGCTTGCAGGTTGAGGTCCCACCCTAGGTGGTCGGTGATTTGCACTTTGATGGGGTTTTGTGAGTTGAGGTATCTGAGTAGTCTGGTGCCGATGGCGGTCCGTGGCATGGCGTTGATGGGTGGGTCTATACTGAGTCCTCTGGATGCGAGCCACCGTTTGACGGCGCGGTCGTCGCCGAAGGTTTCCGCTGAGATGGCGGTTTCGATGTGTTTCTCCCAGGTGATTATCCTCACCCAGTAGGTGCGTCGGTCTTGGTTGTCTATGGCGACGCCGATGGCTTGGATGTCGAAGTCGGCGAAGTGCCCCAACGCTGGCATTTGTTGGTCGCCTTGCCGGACGATGGTTTGGCACATGAGGGTTGGGCCGTCGGAGACGAGGTAGCCGTTTTCGAGTACGGCGGAACGTTCAGGGTGGTTGGTTTGTTCGAGTGTCCACACTGAGTCTGCGGTTTTGGCCACTTCGTCGTTTGGTAGTGGGTCGTCGAGCATGTCGTTGGCGATGTTGACGCCGTTGTCGTAGAGTGCTTTGTCGGCTCGGTATTTTTTGGCGTAGTGTCCGGCGACTTTGGTGAGCCAGTCGTTCCGGCCACCTTCAGCTGGTGGGTCGGACAGTAGGGCAGCTAAGGTGGACTTGTCGGTGGTTGGTGTTACACTGGTTTTGGGTGTTGCACTTTGCTGGTTGGCTTCAGTGAGGATGGCGTCAAGTTCACTGTCGGTTAGTAGGTGTTCCTCACCGTTGTTGATAGGTGAGACGGTGTAGGGTTGGCCGGTGCTTTCGTGCCTGGTGGGTGGCATGACGATGTAACCGCCGGTGCCGATTTTGATGTCCATCCCTCGGCCTAATGCTGCTGTTTTGCTTTTCAGTTGGGATGCTTTACTGCCTGGTTCGTACCGGTAGATGAGGTGTTTGTTTCCGTTACCGCGACCACTTAGGTGGGTGCGTGTTGTGGGGAATGAGTCTAGGTGTCGGCCTCCGTGTTGGATGTCGATGTCGAATGCGACCCTGTCTGGGCCTAGGTTGGCACCTATCCCTGCGTTGGGGACGTTGGTCCACCATTCGACGATTTGGTCTGGGTCGGTTGTCCCGTCGAGGCACCCACGGCCACCTTGTGCTTTGGAGATTAGTGGGACTTTACTGCCTGGTCTGAGTGGGAATACGTGCCAGCCGTCTTCAGCAAGTTCGAGTGCTGCTAGTAGATTTTGACCGCCTGAACGGTCTACGGCTTCTTTTTGCTCATCTGTGAGCTTCATTTGGTCTCCTTTTTAGGGTGGGGACCGAGGGCGAATCGCTCAAAAACTCCCCCGGTCCCCGGCTTGTTAGAACGGTGCGTCTTCGATGACTCCACCTGCGAGGTTGGTCGCTGGTGATACGGCTTTGACGCCGTTGACGCGCTCGCCGGTGCGAGGCCCGCTCTGGATTGTCCGGATTTCGATGTCGATGGCGACTCGTTCGCCTACCATCTCGTCAGTGTCGGAATCGGTGGTGTATCCGAATGCTTCGAAGAACTGCTTCATCCGTGACCGGTTGACTTCTTGGAAGCGCAACCATTTGTCTTCACCGTTTTGGTAGGCTGGGTGCATGTGCCCGTCTACTGGGACGTTGAGGTTGTACCATTGACGTCCGGGTTGACGGTTGCCTTTGGCGTCTTGGATGTCGTTGAATTCGGCTGACCACTGTGGGCCGTAGCGTCCTTCTCGCACTTCCACGTTGGACAGGGTGGCGAAGTACCGGCCGGGTTCGATGAGTGCGAACTCACCACCGCCGGTGGTTTCGGCGTTAGCCACCTCTTTGCTGAGTTTGGCGTCTAACTTAGGCATTCTTTAGCTCCTTTTGTTTGGGGTCTTTCTCTTCGGTCAGGGTTCCGTCTTCGTATTCGAGGATACGTGGGATGGTGGGTTCGACGAGCACTTTAGGCAGCACACCTAGCCGGTCTTTCCCTCGGTATTTACCGGCTGAACGGGTGAGCGCTCTGAAGGGCAGTCCTTCTTCGTCGTCTGCTGATGAGCAGGCGAGGACGAGGTCCACGTACCCTAGCAGGTCGGCTTGGACACCTGGTGTGACGGCTGGTCCGTATTGGACTTTACCGGTGTCTTCGTCTACGTCACGTCGTTCCAGTGCGGTGACTATGAAGTGGACTGGCAGGTCGCGGAACTTACGGAGGATGTCCCTGAACATCTTGGACATGGTGCCGTAGTCTGACCTGTCGGTAAAGAACTCGTCGATACCTTCGATGGGTTGTCCTCGTCTGGCGCTTTTCTCCATGCGGTCTTTAGCCACTTGGTCTACTAACGCTGGGACGATTTCGGTTGCGGAGTCGAAGATGACGCCTGCCCAGGATTTGGGGTCTTTGTCGAGGTCGGCTCTCATCTGGTTGTAGACTTCGACCATCCCGTGGTAGGTGATGGGTTGTCCGTCGTTTGGCCAGATGAGGATGCGACTGACGTCTATCCCTCTCCTTTTGAGTGTGTTCTTCTTGAGGCCACCCTCCGCGTTGATTACTAGCACTTTGCCGTAACCTAGGTTTGCGAGGGTGCAGGCTGCTGTGGTTTTCCCACTGCCTTCTCGTCCGAATAGGAGAACGTTGAGGTGTTCTTCTTTGTCGGCTAGTGTGGCGAACAGACTGTTGGTTTGTTTCTTGGGGGCCGGGATTTGCTCCGGCTCTGTTGGGTTATCTTCTTGTTTCGGCATTTTCTTCTTTCGTTATTTCTGCCCAGTACCGCTGGGTCGGCCCTGGGTGGGGTTGGTGGAGACCGGTGGTGCCCCACCCAGGGACCTCTATTCTACCATGGCCTTGCCTCTGAGTCATCACACCCTGTCGTACAGCGTGGTGAGGATGGTGAGGGTGACCATGCCGGTGATTGTCCAAAAACGGAGTGCTTGGTAATTCATGCTGCCTCCTCTGGGCATTCACAGTAGTAGACGATTTCGCCACATTGGATGTGTTGGATTTCGACTGCTCTGACGTATTGGTCCCATCGACTGCTTTCTTGGGTCATGTAGTCGCTGGCCCATTTGACTGCTTCTTCGTAGGTGTCGAAGGGTTTGACGTTTGGGATGGCGTCTACTTCTTCGGTGTAGGTTCGGTACCAGACGCGGTAACTCATTAGTTGTCTCCGTTCTCTTTGAGTGCTTTCACGACGTGCTTACGGATGAGGGTGCGTGACGCGTTGGGGTGCTCTTCGGCCAGGTCTTGGATGGTCTTCTCGATGACGACCTTCCGGTAGAAACTGTCGATTGAGGCGAAGGTGGGTTCCCAGGTGTCGTCTTCCTCAATCAGGGCGTCTCGGTCTGCGTTCGAGTGCGGTGTAGAGAGCGCGAAGCTCATCTGGTGTGAGGGTGACTGTGACGTTCATTTGATTTCCCCTTCCCAGATGGTGTAGCTCTCGATGACGTTGTTGTCCACGAGGTGCTGCCAGAATGAGTTGATGGTGGTGAAACTCGGACCATCAATGCGGTATATCCGCTGGGTTTGCTTCTTGGTGCCTTCGATTGGCAGTTGGGTTTCGATGATTGAGTACATGAGCGATTCTCCTTATTTGCTGTAGATGCGTTCGATTTCGGCGATGTATTCTTCTTTGCCACCCTCGGCGACGCACTTATCCACCAAGCGCAACCAGCAAGCGAGGGACTCTACTTGCTCTTGGCGCTTTTGGAGCAGTGCGCGTGCTTGGCTGATGGCGACGTCGAAGTCGGTGTTGGTGCCTTCGAGGACGTCGGCTGGGTAGGGGAGTGTGGTGCCGTATCCCCCAGCTGCTTTGGCTTGTGCCTCACGCAGTTCGTTTACGAAGGCTTCGAATTTGGTGGGTGTTGCTGTCTTCATGAGCGATTCTCCTGTCGGTTTGGGGCTTGTGCCCTTGTTCATATAACTATTAAATCATATGACTTGACACTTTGACAAGTATTTGCAGTCCGGGCGTGTCGTCAAACCTGCTTTTCAACCACCGCATAAATCAACTCATTCAGCTTCTTAGCGTAGGCTTTAGGGCCACCAGACAGGCGAACCTTCACCTGGTCACCCACATCCCACTTGAAATGCTTATCAATGTTTACCATCACCTCAACCGACGGCAAGCGCTCACCACGTCTAAGACGTGACACCGCTGAGTAGGTCAAGCCGATAAGCTCACCGATTTTCTCATTCGTCATTAGAAAGCGTTCACCACCAGCATGATAGCCAGCGTGACCACCGCAGTGACCGCACCCAACAGGAACAACAACCAAAGACAACCAAAAGTCGCTTTGACCATGTTCGGCTTCGGACGTTCGTACGTTTCTCTTCTCTTCATGATTCCCTCCTTAGGACCATCTCTTACAATCGATACCACCTGGCACACCAGGGAACACGCGCTCCCAAAGTTGCGTCCCCAACATCTGTATCTCCTTAGCTGTATCCTCAGCTTTATCCGCCCTCAGCAGCAACACCAACGAGTCGTGAATAGTCATCACAATACCTTGGCCGTCTTGATTCATCAACCGTTGCTCAGTGGCTAACGCCCAATCCATTCCGAACTGAGCCAACGCCGGTTGCACCCTCTGGTTGAACGCTTTGTGCGCTTCTTCCTCATGAGTAAACCACCGACGTTCCCCATTCCATAAGCTGACCCAACCGAACCCGTGTTGTTTCTGCCGTTTCTCCACGATTCGCATGTGCGACTCGATTGAACGGTGGTACTCAGGGTACAGGTTGTGCCACGCATAAACGAGGTCCCTGGTTTCGTCGCGACCGAGGACGATACCGGTTTGAGCTTCAATATCACCGCGCAGTTTGTCAGGCCCAACACCGAAGATGAGGGAGAAGTTAGCGCGTTTCGCCACGTTCCGCATCTCACCCCACTTAGGGTCGTCAGGTGCCACACTGAACAGCTCCTTAGCAGCGTCACCGTGTAGGTCGTCACCATTCCTAATCAGCTCAAGCATCCTGGTGCAGTCGGCGTACAAAGCAGCTACTCTCAGTTCAGCTTGAGCTAGGTCTAACTCCCACAGTTCGTAACCGTCTGGCACACCATCGGCGATGAGTTGCCTGGGTGTCGGTATCCCTTTGAGGACTTCGTTAGTGAGTCGGTAGTCGTGGGGGATGGCTTGCAGTTGAACCCGTTCGACCGAGAACCGACCACTGACTGTACCGTTTTGCCTGAACGATGCCCTGAGTCGGCCGTCGGTGCCGACCAGTTCAGCCCAACCGTGGTACCACCTTGAACCTACGGTTTGCAGTTTCTGTAGGTCACGCCACTCTTGGGCACCTTTGACTTTATTAGCCACCATCTTGTCGATGACTTGGGCGTTCACTTGGGGTAGACCGGATTGGGTGAAGGCGTAGGGTTTCAGTCCGAGACCTTTCACCCCGTTACGGTCGCCGGTACCGAACCAGTAGTGTTTGGCGACTGGTAGGGTCGCTGGTTTGAAGGGCAGTTGCGCTTGCAGTTCAGTGACTTTCAGGTCGATGGCTTTGCCGACTGTCTCTGCCCGTTGGCCGTCGAACGGCAGACCCCGTTGTTCAATCCGATACAGCATCAACGTGACTTCCAACCGACGTTGGATGGCTTCGTAAGGTGTGAGGTGTTCAGTGTCCAGCCACGGTGCCAGCTCACCCTGCTCAAGCAGGTGCAGTTGGTGTAGGTAAAGTCTGAGGGTCAGTCTGGCGTCTTGCTGGGCGTACGGTGCGATGACGTCCCAAGGCACCAAGTCCCAACGACCTCTTGGCAGCTTAGCTTTGCGCAAATAAGTCTGCACTAACTCCGACTCGTCAGTCTCTTTGATTCCCCACAGTCGTTTAGCGGTCGGCTTGAGTGAGGTGGTTTTGGTCTCTGGCCATGCGAGGTGGCAGACGTTTTGCGTGTCCCAGTACAACCACCTGGCGAGGTCAATACCCAACCCTGGCCACCTACGGACACCGGCTCTCATCATGTGCATGTCGAACTTGGCGTTATGGAAGACGAACCCGTTCGGTCCGACCAGTTGCAACCATTCGAGTAGCGCTTCCCATTCACCACGGTCGAGGTTGTCGTCTTGGTCGAAGAACGACTGCTGGCCTGTGTCTTCCACTTTACCGGTACCTGCGACTCCTTGGTCGAACGGGAACGCGAAGGACACCAAGGAGACCTTGAGTGAACCGCAATATGGCTCAACACCCCAAACCGGGTCATTCGGTGTCTCCGTTGGGCTTCCGTGGCTTTCCAGAATATGCTCCCAGGCTTCATCAATCTGGAATGCGATGGACACCACTGCGACTCGTGCACCGTCATCCACGTGGAGTCCGGACGTCTCAGTGTCAAGCGCGACCGGCCCTAAGGGTGCGTACCCTTCAGTGTAAAGCCTAAGCAAGGTTGACGGTCGCATCAGTGCCTCGTGAAGTCCTGCTCGAAACCGTAGTCCCTGAGCGTCGTGTGTGCATCTTTGCCTTTACGTGCCAGCAGGTGCACCTCTTTGTAGTCGCACTTCCAGCCACACTGCCTAGGGTCTGGTGCTGAGTAGAGTGGTCGGTCGTCTGATGTTGGGTAGGCGTTAGCAGCTACCGCCCACGCGTCTAACGCGATAGACTGCAGTTCAGTCTGCGACCGGTTCAGGTAAGTGCGACGGTGTCTCTGGTCCAACGTCTGCGGTTTCGACTTCCCGGTGTACCCTGGGTGGTCAGCCTGGTTCCGTGTGGTCCGTGTCGCTGAGTGGATAGCACCTGAGGGTCGCCAGTGGTCGTGACCTGGTTGGTTCAACGCCCAAACGTACAAACCGAACTGGTCGTCAATCTCCAGGTCCATGGTGTCAGGTAGTTGCGACCCTGACTTGTGGTCCACCACCCAGATGGAACCGTTGAGTCGGTTACGCACCACCAGGTCAATCTTCCCTTTGATGTCGTAAGGTGACGGGTTCCCGTCTGGGTCGGCCAAGTTGATGACGAACGGGTACTCAACTGCGAGTATCTCCCACTCTTTGTCGTCACCGTACCGTTCGATGTAACCTTCGTACATCCACTGTATTAACTCTTGGTCAGGGGTTTGCAGGCCACTCGCTTGGTCGGACAGGTGAGGCTGCACCGATTCAATCGCCTGGTCGAGGGTACCACCGTCCATCAAGGTGAGATAGTGGGTTTCGAGGACGAGGTGCCACAGTGAACCTTTGGCCAGTGCGGAACCTTCAGCGACTGGTCGCTTCCACCGCTCTTTGTAAGCCCACAGGTGTTTCAGTGGGCACTGCCGGTAAGTGTCCAGCTCTGAGTATGATACGACTTTATTTTCCATCTTCTTTTTCCAATGCTTTGAGGTATTGACCGTGGGTGACGGGGTGGCATTCGCAGATGAGGCTACGGCCACACCCGTACGGGGTCCAGCAGCATCCACGTTTGCACTTACCGTTTGACGGTGGAATGTACGGCTCAATCCTCATTGTCATGTGCTTGCCTCTCCGCCATCTTCAACAGTCTGATTAGTGTTTGGACGTCCATGGTGGCCCACCAAAACATGGGGTTGGCGTGACCGACCCGTTTGTGGAACACGACCGCTGGTTGGTCTCCAGCTTGGGCGACCGCTTGACGCCACCACCCGGCGAGGTCCAGTTTGGCGTGGTTTTTCACCTCGATGTTCGCTGGGAAATCTGAGATGATGTCACCGCCCATCTGGGTGCCACCACGGGCGTTACGTGAGGTGACGGCAGTGTAACCGTTCTCACGTAACATCCGGGCGACTGCTGTTTCAGCTTGGTTGCCCTTACGCCGGTTGGTAGCGCCGGTCACAGTCTAGCGTCCAGCTTCTTGAGTAGACCTTCGGAGATGTGTAGCAGCATCTCCCGTACGTCGTCTTCCGACTTCGCGCCTGCTTTTACGTCTTTTGCTAAGCCAGCGACGAGTTTGTCGGCGTGACCTGGTTTGAACAAACCACCACTTGTAGAGTTGCCACAGCCACAGTTGCATTCTCCGCCTTTCGGTTTCTCTTTGACCTCGATACCGTTGGGGAACAGGGTGCTTTCCGCTCTGGCTTTCCGCATGTTGTACTCACTGATGCACGCGGTGGGGTCGAGGCAGGTGTAGGTGTCTGGGTCGATTTCTTCTTCGGTGCGGTTTTCACAAACCACGCACCTGAGCTGTTCGGACGCTGGGCACCCACATGGGCATTTGACTAGTGTGACTTCGTCACCGTTTGTAACTACGGAACGGCAGTATTGGTGTGAGCCTGTACTGCAAAATCCGCATGAGTGTTTGCTGATTTTCATGGTTCTCCTTTTCGGCTCATCCAGTTTAGCACCTCGTTGTCTCCTAGTCATGATCATCGCTCATTTGCGTGTCGTCGGACGGCAGGTACCCACCGGCCATCATGAGCTTGAGGAATGCCACCTCGCGCCAGTATTCGTCTGGCAGGGCAGCTAGGTGCACACCAGACCTGGACATTGAGGTGATGACGACGTCTCCGCGCAGTTGGTGACCGGCGAGGATTGACGCCACCATGTTGACCGGCAGGCCAAGGCCGATACCGTCTTCGTTCACCCAGAAGTGGATGTCGCGGTCTTCAGTGGGGTCGCGGTACGGTTCGATGTTGCCACCCACTGCCTGTTGCATCTGCTCCAGCTGGGTGTCCTCTTCGAGGATGAGGTCTTGGACCCCACCTCTCGCTGATATGTGCATTGTTCGCATGATTCCTCCTTTTAGGGTGAGGGGTGACTGCCTAAGCAGCCACCTCCTCCTTCTCTTTTTTCTGTGCTTCCATGATGTCCCACAGCAACTCGACGTCTGCGATGCTGACCTTGATGTCGAAGGTGTGTCCAGCCTCGAATGTGTCTTTGATGGGCTTGGATGAACGGTAGGCCCGACCAGTCGTGCTGTACACTACTGGGTAGTACCAACGTCCGACCTTGGTGACGGCGGTCTTGACGTCGTGAAAGGCGACGTAGGTCAAGTCGCCTTCACCTGCGTAGCCACGCTCGATGGTGAATCCGGTGCGGTTCATGAACTTCGACCACACGCCGTTGGTGGTGTGTTCCTGTGCGTTACGGATGATGCGCAGGCGGTCACTGTTGTTGACGGCCATTCCCCATTCGCGCAGTAGAGCGCCGTAGTGCTTTTGGTCGTGGCCAGGAACGTACCAGTTGTTAGCTGGCTGTCCACAACCGCAGTGGCAACATGCCCAGTGCTTGTTGGCGAGTGCCGGGGTGAACTCATCGGTGTGGTCTACCCAGCAGAATGCGTCGGTGTGAGCGTCCTCTGGGTGCAACTGCCATTCGGCAGGGTAGGTGTTCTTAGGCTCGTCACCCCACATGTAAACACGGGTGTACTTGTGGATGTCTTCCCATTGCAGGTTTTTCATGTCCATTTTGCGATTCCTTTCATTTGGGCCGGTTGGCCTTGTTTATATTTCAATTAAATCATATGATTTGACTATTTGTCAAGTTTTGTGACATGAAAAAAGACGGGCGTGTCACACCAAAGCAACACGCCCTAAATAGACCGTACCGACGAAGTCCTAGACCGCTTCACGGCGCGGTGGTACTTCCCACACGACCGGCACACAAACTTCAGGTAAGCCCCACTGTTCGTGTGGTACTCGCCACTCTCACGAAGTTCACCACCACAAACCGTGCACCCGTCATCCTGACCATCGATGATGTTCTTATCCGGATGCCACTTCATCCACGGCTTCAGCTTCTCATAAAGCTCACCCAACAACTGGACATCTTGCACCTGATACTTCCGCATCAAGCGCCACGCCTTATCGTTCCCAGCCATGCAGTCAAGCCACAACTGGAACCCAGTGTGGTTCACCTTACCGCCAACACCCAACGTTTGCGCGACATAGTCCAGTTTGTTCGACGGGAACTTGAACTGAGCTTTCACCACCTTCATCAAATCTAACTCACGTGAAGGTGACGGTGGGGTCATCCCAGCTTGCAGAAACTCACGGTTCAAGTGTTTACGGTCGAACGCAGCACTGTTCCAACCGACCATCACGTCAGCTTCATCCATCAACTGGTGAATCTTCTCAAGCATAGCTTGTTTCCCGTGGTGATGAACAGACCTGAACTTCACGTTCTTGCCGTCCAACCACCTCGCACCGAAACAAATCACCTCAGTGGACTCGACTATTTGCGAGATGGACACGTTTTGTTGCCATAAACCCCAAGTGTGCGCCGTAATCGGCGAAGTCTCAAGGTCGTAAAGAAGAATCTTCATTTACGGCTTTCGGTTACTGGCAGCTCTCACACTGTAGAGCTTCCATAGGGTCGATTGGGCACACTACACCATCTACTGTTTCGAAATCCACGGCTAAACCTCTTTTTTGTCGTACTGAAGAACGGACGTCAGTAGAGACATCACACCGGCAAGCGCAGACACGGATGCGACGTTCACCCAGTCAACATCGAGGATGCCGATAGCTCCAACACCGATAGTGGAGATGGCGACCTGTGCGACGGTTTTCACCGCACGTTCCCCTGCGTAACTCCAGTATTTAGTCCATTTATCCATCAGGGTTCTCCATCTCCGGCTTGTGATGCCATTTGTCGTCAACAGTTCCGAAACCGATGTAAGCTGACGCCACCAACGTGACTAGGGCGACACCGCCAGCTACCAGTTCTCCTGTCATTTTATCTTGAAATAATCCCAGTGCACCCAATCCTATCATGGCGAAACCGCCGATGATGCTAGACCAGATGACGCGTCGTCGAATTCGCCACGAAGGTTTGCTCACGGTAAAGCCCTCACGATGAGTGGCATGGCTGCACTGACGAAACCAGCGATGGCCATGATTTGCCACACCCTCATCTCCACTTTACGAAGACGCAACTCAAGGTCGTCGAACTTTTTGTTCGTCTCTTGTTCATGCTCTTCCAGTTTCTGGTGCGTATTAGGTAGGTTTTGGTTCAGTTTCTCCAGTTGAGAACGCATCTCCATAACCAAAGCGTAAACGTCTCTCAAAGTTACCCTCATCGAAGTTTCGGTGTCAGCCATCGTATTCTCCATGGTTGAGCCACTGCTGTAACGCTTGGATTGTTGACCTACCTGGTCTACCGTCAACGGTCAACCGGTACCCACCTTGGTCATTGAGCATACGTTGTACGGCTTTCCAAGTGTTTGCACCGAGTATGCCGTC
>Ga0208428_1000612_pt1 | contig 16076 bp, 14 predicted proteins | sample DEB08_DNA_11_FD_184535 | JGI IMG/M metagenome (GOLD analysis project Ga0208428, IMG submission 184535) | Aqueous microbial communities from the Delaware River and Bay under freshwater to marine salinity gradient to study organic matter... | ecosystem: Environmental > Aquatic > Marine > Coastal ... | reverse complement strand
CTTGTGTGCTGCCGCAACCACCGTCCATGTAAGTCTCTACTGTGCCGTCTGCTTGCTGACCAAAACTTTCAATTGGAATTACTTCAAAATTTTGTTCTATAGTAGCTCTAACTTTGTCAGATTTATTTGCTGCTACACTTCCGATATAAATTGATTGTGCTACACTATTTAGATAAATTTCGTCACCTTGTAAAAATAATCCTTTAACATTGTAAACTTTTACAATGTTTTGGTCTAAAGAATTTGATTCTAAGACAAGGGCAGTAGCTCCTGCCTGGTTGCTAATTACTGCATCTGGTGTGTTGAATGGAGCGACAGCAGCTTGAGCAAATGTCAAAATAAGTTCAGAGCTTAATGGAGTGCCGAAAGGATCTTCTGTTTGAAAGTCTAAACTTCTATATGTTGTGTCACTGCTTTCGTCCATGTTTATGGCTGTGCTCGGTCTTGTGACTAATTTAGTTGGTATAGCTACATTGTTAAACGTGATATCAATATTATCTCGATATTCAATCTGTGTGCCATGGGTTAATGCTGTTTGCAAAATACCAAAGTAATCAGTTTGGATTACATCGTCTGCTCTTAATTCTAATCTGTATAGTGTCTTATCTCTAATTATGACATTTGCATTTACAGGGTCAACAGCATTAATTGTACCAGGAGCATAGTCGCCTACAAGGCTACTTAAACTGCTTACTGCTGCAATTCTATAATTAAGAATTCCTGTTGTGCCAGCATGATCTATAGTTATTATACTGTCTGGTTGCGGAGGATCTATTAGATTATAAACAACAACAAAACTTTCTTCAAAATTTGCTGTATATGCAGTCGTAGGATTGTTTGAAGCATCAACTGCAGTACCTACAAAAACTGTTGCAGGTCTAGTCATAGTTCTATCTAGGGTTACACGATCTGGAATTTCATTTGGATCTGCTCCTTCTGAAACAAGAGCAAAATTACCATACCCGTTTGATCCATTTAATGAGCGTATTTCTCCTCCATTGCACGAATAGTATGCAGCATGGCAATAATATGTAAACATGGATACCATTTCAGAGAATGCACCATTTGTAACTACTAAACCATAGCCTAAATCATTTACCTGTGTAAAGTCGTTTCCTAGTAACGATCTATTACCTGCAGTTTGTAAGAAAATATTGATACCTTCTACAGGTATTGCAGTATTAAATCCTAAATGCGGCCCATCAGGATCTGCAGGGTTTTCTGGACCACTGGTCCGGTCTAGATATATTAATGCAAAGCCAGATGCTTGATTGTAATCGCTAATAGCATTTACTTGATATCTGATTCCATCTTTGTAAAAAGGGCAGGGTAGTTGTGGTTCACGTATTCTTAATCCTTGTTTTTCGCCATCCGCTGAATCGTCGCTGATTATTGGTAAGATAAAAGGATCGTTTTGTGTATACCCTGAAACATCAATCGCAGGATCGTTTTCATTTAAAATCCGTGCTGGCAAATTCCCAACATATGCATCTACAAACATTCCACCCGAAAATGTTTGTGCATTTATACTTTTACTGAAACTTGATGCTGTTTGCGTATAGGGAGATTTTGTAAGTATTTGCCCATCTGGATCTAATACACACATAAATCCACCATGACCTCTGGTGGTAAGGTTTCTAATAATAGTTGTATCACCTAATAAGAAAACATCCATTTCGTCTGTTCTCTTTGGCGGATTGTAATCAGTATCAAACCCAAATTTAATAAGATCTATTAAATTGCCAATGGTAGCAACTGTGCCTGTTTCGCCCTGGATTAAATTACCTGTGCTGTCTAATATTTCAAAAGGTAATACATCACCGTAAATATCAGCAGACGAAAAACTATTTCCTTGTAAGAGTGTTGTTGCTCTTGTTTTTATAAACTCCATAGCAATTAGAGTTGCAGCTATTTGACCGGTATTATCTTCAAGGACGTTCACAGATTCGGGATATCCACTTCCGTGATAAGAACCTTGTATTTCTAATGATTTTTCTCTTCCACCATATTCAAAATCATGTGCCAGTGCTTTGATAATTAATCCTACATCTCTTGAACATTTTTCTTGATTATAGGTAAAGTTAGTAGGAAATGTACCATTGTCTGCTGCAACATTAAAGTTAATCCATGCTACCGTTTCTGATTGCAAAAATTCTCTGTTTTTTTCTAATATATCTGCTGCGTGGAAATTACCGCTAGGATTCACAACAACAATTGCCCCAGCATCGTCTATGTTAATAGGCTTTGAAGGATCAACTAAGTAATGGTATCCAAACCATCCCTGATATGTATCTGGATCTGTGTTAGGATCTTGTATTTGATTGTAAAATTTACTTGTGCCGTTTTCTGTAATTGATAGACCGTCAAATTCTGCATCTCTATAAAAATAAGTATTTGCCCATTTACTTTGTGATATCCGAGCTATGTGCGATTCTTCTTCTTGTTTAGGCTGAACTATAACTCGTCGAAATTCGTCACCTTTTATTGATACATTATTTGCTACTTTTATTGGATAGTCTTCGTAGTAATTTCCTGCTTCTATTCTTATTACAACTTCTTTTAATTTGATATAATTTGCATATTCTAACGGTTCCCCTTCTTCAAAATGACTAGCTGATAAAAGATTTAAATCAAATCTTGTAAGATCTGTGCCAAATCCGCTATCAGAATCATTATTAACAAATCGGATTATGCGGCCTATTGCTCTTGATCTTGTTCCTCTTACAACTTTACCTGGTAAAGCATCGGAGTTTGTATCGCTTGTCTGATTTAAATAGCCTTCTCCACCATTGCTAACATATAATCTATATGGTCTTCCGTAATTGGTATCTTCTATTAATGGATAATCTATACCTTCGGTAATTATAGTTTGAATTAATGTCCATAAATTAATGACTGCTGTTTGCTCTGCAATTTCTGCTTGATCAATTGTGTCTGGGATTTGCTGACTGTAATCTTTTTGATATATTTTACCAATTGTAGCAATTGCATTACCTCCATAGGCATCGTATGTGCTCGTATCAAAAGGAGTATTTAGGGCAGAATCTTCGAAAAGAAGTATAGTGTCTCTTTCTGCATTAGTAAATTTTATATAGAAAGTTTTGCCATTCATGAAAGACAATGATTCAGATAAAGGTATATCCTTTAGGGTTATTAAATCACCGTCGTTATAAATCTCAGGCAATCCGCCATCAAAAATTATAGAGCACGATGCATCTTGGCTTATTGAAGAAAAAATTGCTGCATTAGATAATTGCTTTAGTAGTATATCAGTGCTTAATTCTTTTGCAAATTGTATAGCAGAATTGGTTTCGTTTAACTGTATTGTAACTGCTCTCCTACCGCTTACTGAACTAAAGTATCTTTCGGCAGCTTGCTTTGTTAAGGTGTTTGTTCCAATTTTTCTATATATATCAAATACAATGGCATCGACTAATAGACCTATGTCTCTTTCACAGTAATCTGCATCATAAGAAAATTCTGGATATGTATCATTAATCCAGGCAATAGTTTCTTTTTGAATATAGGTCCTATTCAGGCTTAATAATGTTCTAGCTTTGTAAGCATAACCTCCTTCTTCTTCTCCTTCTTCTATATTAAACCCTAATACTGTTCCATCAAAAACATCATTATTTGTTGTGTATGTAAGCCTTTGAATGTATGGCCCGGGTGTTGACGGAGCAGTTCGTATTAATTCATTTGCCCTGGCTGCAGCCGCACCTATCGTTCTAAAAGCATATGCTGCCGCTGTTCCTTCTTTACCCAAAGGAACGCCTTTCATGTTATCATCGCCGTCAGTGCTTACAAACAAAACTTCTGGCGAACTGTATGCTGCACCTTGATCTACATATAATTTGGTCGCAGCTTGTAAATCTTCTGCTCCATTAGGAGTACCGCTTCCTGCTAAATCTCCGGGATGATCTGATAGGAATAATTTTCCTGTCATAGTATCGCCGTTCCTTAGCACAAGAGATTTTCGCGGTACAGCTTGATCCGATAAAAAATAACCTTCCAACGTAAGATCTAATGTGGCTAAGGTTATTGTATGAGTGTCAGATTCGCCGTTGAATTCTACCGAGGCTTGAGTTAAATCTATTTTATTAGCTTCTGCTTCGTCAGGATCTTGTGATTTTGCGAAGTCTTTATCTGTAAAAAGCCATAAATGGTAAGGATCTACTACTCGAATGTACAAATTTTCAATACCGACTAGAGCCTGTGGAGTATGGAGTCTGCCAGAAAATTTTACTTCTAAACCGTTTGATGAAGCAGTTAACCCATGTCCTGTTACACTTTCTCTTTGATCCGGTAAGTAGTGTGAAAGGATATATAGAGCAGACTGAGTTGCCCCAGGTGTGCTTATATAATCGTAAATCCTCCAGGTATAGTGTAAAACTCCGTCTGGTTCGTCTGCTATTGAAATTGGAATATCTGTTGTGATATATCTTTGGTCCGCATAGCCTTTTGTTATGACTGCATTGTCAACTGTATAATTTTTATCGTTTACACCATTCAATGCAATTAAGTCTTGGTCGTCATTTGTTAATGGAACTCGTACTCCAGCTACTACAAAATTTTGTCCACTTAATGGTCCTCCGAGTTTAGGAGTAGTGTCGTCTGCAACTCTTGTAAATCCTGCAGAAATAATAATTTTTCCAGGATTGTAAACCTGTTCGTCTGCACCTGTTTCTGGATTGGTTTCTGTTGTTACATATCCGTCTTCATACTGAAAGTTTATTGATCCTCTTTGGTTTCCATTTTCGTCAGTTACATAAGTTGTATCAAGAACAGCATTGTCGATAAAAAGACCGCTTGAATTTACTAAGAAGACAGAATTTGGTTGATAGACTGAAGCAGTGTCGTCTAGATCTTTAAATGTAATTCTACCGCCTAAGTTGAAAACAGCATATAATTCATTAAAATTTTCATTTACTTTTCTAAATGATTGTCTAATACTATCACCAGTGCCGTCGTTTCCTTCTACACCAATGTTAACTTCTTGGAAAGCCATTTATATTTCTCCTATATTATCACCAGGTTGGCGTAAACACTGGTTTTTTCTCTGTCGGTAAGGTACTAACATCAAAGCTTACACTTGTACCGCAACCGCAACTGGATTTAGCATTTGGATTTCGTATGTCAAAATTAGATCCTACTATACTTGTTACATAATCTATCTCAGTACCCATTAGGAACAACATACTTTTTTTACCTATTGCTAAATTTCCATCTCCTGTACTAATTACTTCGTCATGTCTTGTTGGAGTATCAGTAACTCCCCAGTCATATTGATATCCTGCACAACCTCCACCTTTTAGATTTAGTGTGATGGCAAATACATTATTTTCTTCGCATAGTTGATTAATTTTTTCTTTTGCTCTATCAGTGATGATTACAAATGACATTTTTACCTCTTATGAATATATTTATGTGTTAATTTTATAATCTTAATGTAGTAAATACTTATATGTTTATAGATCAGCGTATGAAGAAAAACAAATATACAAGGAAATCTAAAACTGGCATAGAGCATACTTACTACAGGCATAGTATAGAGCTTGTTTTACGATGTGATTGTTGTAATGAAGTTTTTACTAGACCGAGAGGTAAAATGGATCCTAACAGGATTAATAATAATGTCTTTCATGTTTGCGGAAATTGTGATGCAAAGAGATTTGCACAGAGAAAAGGTCAAGAACGGAAAGCAGTATGGGATTTGCCAGCTAGCAGTGCTTTAGATATCAGTAAACTTTGACGGATCTATTTCAACATTCCTCCTTACATCCATAAATCTTTTGTTTTTTGGTGTCACCATTGCAAGTGCTTTGTCTAACTTAGCTTCGTCTTTTTTGTCTTTTACAATTATTTTATTTGTTTCGTCTATGGTAGGAACACGGAAAAGCATCCTGCCGTGATTTTCGAAGAATGATATGTCTTTCGCAATAAAATTACAATGCTTAAAAACAAAGCTTAAAAGAATTCCAAAGTCTCTACCTTTACGCCACATATCATCTATAACAAGATCTTCTCTTCTAATAAATTCTTTTGCAACTATAGGAAATTCTGCTGACACAAGATAATCTTCTTTTATTGATAAATCATATTGTTTGAATTTATCATAAAAGTAGTTTAAAACAGGCGCAGCAAATCGTAAGTCGTTTTTGAAAACGCTATTTGCCCTAGCCCAATATTCTCTTTTATATCTAGGCTGCTTTAATTGCTTTGCAAAGTGCTGAATAAAGATCTTTTGCATTCCGTTGTTAAGACCTGAAACTTTTATTAGCGGAATAACGTTTGATTTAACCTCTTGTTGTTTTTCTATACCGTAGCTGGCACCGTGTTCTTGTAAATCTCGCATCTTAACACCAGCTATAGAAAGTTCATTATACTTGTTCATTATCATTTTAATTGTTCTAGCAAAACTTAATGCAAGTTTAAAAAACCCTAGTATAGTTTCATAGTTAATGTTTTGTCTTTTATCGTTTAGTACTCCACGCAACCCACGCCATTCAAGTGTCCCTTGCCCATGAGGAAATAGTGCCGAATATTTTTCAAACTCGTCTCGGTTAAACAAATTGTCGAATAGATATTCAACTATTTCTTCTTTGTCTTCACCTTCACCTTTCATCTGTTGTGCCATATGCACGATTTCATCTACGCTGTCTTTTACAGCTTGCACATTAGCATAATCATTGTCGTAGAGATTTTGTCCTTTATATGTGGTATACAGTTGTTCGAATAACGGGCTCTGTAACATCATTACAGCTACCCAACTAGATTCAACTGTGCTCATCTTAGTGATAGGACCCAAACCAAAATGTGCATGCATGCCGCATGTTCGATTTGTGTAAGCACCTAGTTTAAAAATATCATGTACAAAGTTTGCACAGGTCATAATATTAGCAGGGGTAGCAGCCATCTGTCCACCTTTTGCTAAAGCACCTATCCTAAACTCCATTCCAATTTCATTTCCGTAGACAGTATTAGGTTGGATGCTGGAATCACTGCCTCCATCTACATTATATTTCTTTGCAAGATCATTATAGACTTTGATCATATCTCCGTCTATGACGCATTCAATTTCAAAACCTATAGTGATATCGCTTAACTGTGCTTCGTTTAATTGTTGTTCAAATAACTGTCTTAATAGCATTCGGTCTACGCTCCGGCTCTTTTCTTTATTTAGCCTAAAAAGAACAACTGTATAAAAGCCCATCCATTCATAGCAGTAAACCACAGGCATAAGACTATAGCACTGCTACGACGGATATAAGTGCTTATAACCGCTAGTATGCTACCTACTAGGTAAAGTGGTATAAAGATAGTAGTAGCAGGGTCTAGTATAGTAAAACTCAGTATAGCACTTGCTACGATTAAAAAAGATGCTTCAAGCAGCTCGCAATATGTTGCTAGCGGACTTGCCTGATAGCTCTCCTTGAAGAACTTGATTATTTTTTCCATTGATACTTTCATAAAATTCAATGCTTGCAAGATTTTTGCATTTGGATTCGCACATGATGTCTGCTGTTTCTCTAAAGCTAGCAGCCCATTGATTAACAACAGGGTTCGGATAGTAGTCACTATGTGCTCGCAGCTTTTGCTTCTTACAACCTTGTGCAAGTAATTGTTCCATATTAGGAAAATTGTCATGTGCAAAATTTTCCGGTAAATGCTCATTGCGACTGTAGGAATAATGTATAGTAGGACGCAAACCTCTCCAACTGTCTATTACACGTTTATATCTATCATCTGTGGCTTGGATGTACTCACCTGTTTTAATCCAGTGATGGTGTATATCAAGTACGAGTGCGAGGTCTTTTTCAAGCTCAAGGCTTGCTTCGAGACCCCACGAGTTTTCGTCGTTTTCGATTGTGATTGTATTCCTTGCTTCTGGGGATAGTCTTGGCAGTACAGCTTTGATGCCTGCCGGACCTTGTCTACCTGCAATGTGTACGTTGATTTTAAAGTCTTGGAATCTTTTACCGTAGCCCAACCAACGTGCGATATCCACATGATACTCAAACTCCTCTATACTACGTTCAACAATATCGGCAGTATCACTTGCCAGTACAGTAAACTGACCAGGATGCATAGATAGGCGCACGTCACACGCACGACTGATTTCTCCAACTTTTCGTAATTCATTTTCTGCATAGTCACGTACATCAGTACGCCGCCAATAATAACTCCAATTGGGCTCAGTATATACAGGCAGAATGTCACTACCAAGCCTAACCATTCGTAATTCATCTGGTAAACCTCCTACGTAACGGATTAGCAATTCTAAGGATTTTATGTTATGTACCATAATGTCCCATAGTCGCTGTTCTGCTACGTTCCTTTCTTGTCTATTCAACCACGCAACAGTGGTGCATTTCGTATTTAGTGGTCTTTGACATTCTTCTAACTGCTGCTTTTTTAATGTTTGGTCGTGATGCATATACTTACATGCAAAACCTATTCTTTGTATGTCCATGTTTTTTTTATATAAGGGTCGTCGCATAAGTGCGGATTTGGATCTCCATGGAAGACTGCGATACAACAATCTCGAGGAGGCACTACATCTTCTATACCTTGTAGTTTTCTATTACCACGTATTCCTCTAGGAGCAAATTTTCTACTTTTTCTAATTTCCCATTTCCAACTTTTGATCCATTGGTCGGGAAAATATTGTGCCTGACCTTTTTTTTCATGATAGATAAAGTCTTGATCACCAAAAAATTTACTTGTAATTTTTTTATATTCTTTTTTAAATTTTTGCCATAAATAATCTAAATTTCCGTGCTCGAATCTCATTACACTGCTGTTAAATCTATCATAGTTAGGACGTAGAATCCTGTTAAAATCTCTTATAATGCAAAAGTGAGTAGGAGCAAAGCTAAACAGCTTATCTAGATTGCCCGTAATGACTAAATCTAAATCTAGGTATAAAATTGTTCCTTGTATGGGTAAGTCTTTAGAAAAAACGTATGGTTTATACCACCAGCCTTGTATATCAATTTCTGGTAAAGGAAGTACATTTATATCACTGCAGACATTTTTTGAACTCTCGGTTAAACAATAAAATTTAAATGGCAATGTAAGATTATTTTTGACACCGTAATACAATTTGTTTACGTAATCTGGACTATACTTAACCCCATGCTTTAAGCATACAATGTTAACTATGTTTCCGCAACGATTTTCTTTATTAACTTGTTTTAATTTTGCAATTCTTCTTTCTTCTTTTATTAACTTAAATTCTTGTTTTGAATAGAGAGATTTATCTACTTTAGCCATTGTGGCTAGCCTTCGTAAATTGCACTATTAGCTCCGTGTTCAAATACTTCTACAGATTTTACACGTACAGTAGGATTAAGTGCTCGATTGGTTTTTTTGTCTTCTTCTAAAAGTTCTGCCATTTTCTTATAGCAAAGCTCTGCAAATTTTTCACAACCTACACCGGGTACAATCCTAAGATCACAAATGCCTTTAGCATTGTATCCGTCGCCCATGCTATTTAATTGTTTAAAAAGATCTAGTTTTGGATCGTCCTCTGCAACAAGCACAGTATGATCAAACATATACTCAAGCCAATTTTTAAAATTCTTTAACCCTCCAAAATCCATTACCCAATTACGCTCATCTAGCTCTTCACATTCAAAAATTAATTTGACACCAATTGAATAACCGTGTAATAAACTGCAATGTGAATGTGTAGCTCGCCACTGTCTAAAGCAACAACTCAAGCCACGATCATTGCCATAAGTTTTAGTCGAAAAATATCTAGCCATGTTACCTTTTAAAATTTTATTGTACTTATATTATTCAGGTTTGTAAAGTTCTTTTTTGATATCTTTAATTTCTTCTAATATCAGTGTTTGATGCTCAATAGTTTCGCCGTATAATTTAGAAAGCCACTTCATTACATCCATAGCCCACCACCACCAAATTATAGGTATAAAAGATAAGGCAGTTAAGATGAAAGCAATTGTGTTACCAATTAGATCTATACCGCCATAGATGTAAAATGATAAAAAGGCAACAATAAGGATCATAGGAACTACCCTGCCAAACCATTGCCAAAATGTAATTTGTGTTAATTTTGTATCTGTCCGAAAGGTTTCCATTTACCGGGCTCTCCTGATTCTATGCATATCCAACCTACAAATGCTCCTGGCATTGGCCAACTATTCCAAACCATATCACCTCTATTGTATATACCAGCTGAAGGAATATGTCCGCCAACTTCTATTTTCTTATTTTGTATACTAATTGGACGTGATGTAGCTAAATCAAGCATTGGATTTACATTTTTAACGCCAATACCTAATTGTCCATTGATAAAGATTTTTTTGTTTAGAACAATTTCTCCTGTAGCTGAAATTTGTATCCTTGCAGTATCATCTGTAACAATAGAAATATCTGTAGTAGTGTTGCTTCCAATGCTAAAGCCGCCTGTGTTTGCATCGATTTTGAAATCGCCAAATTTATCTAAAATATGTAAAGTTGCATTAGGAGAGTCGGTTCCAATGCCTAATCGTTTAAAATTGTGATTGTAAAAAATATGATTATCAAAATTTAAAGATCCAGTTGTGGTTAGATTTTTAACACATCCTAAAACTTCTAAATTACTATTGGTAACTTTTGATCCTAATCCAGTTTCATTTAAAACTACCCTGCTGTTAATAATTATAGCTTTATCTTTTGGCAGACTAATATTTTCGCTAGACCAAAATTGATCAGGCGATCGGAAAAGAAACTTATGCTGAATGTTATCATTATTCCATATTAACCCTATACCAGATGTATTACCGTTGCTGTTTAAAAATTGCAAAGAATCTGTACGTTCTATTCTAATATCGGCTGTAAGTTCGTTTACTGTAAGTTTACCTGCTTTAATTTCTCCATTAACTGTAAGTTTGTCAGAAAATACATCACCAAAAACTGTTAAATTTCCTTGGACTTTTAAAGGCGAAGTTAATTCTTGTATATCAGCATATCTAACCCTTAATCCATTATCACTCACCTCTAAAATACCACGTGAGGCTTTATCAACAATACCAGTAGAGCTAAATTGTGTAATTTTGCCTCCATTGATATGATCGCCTGATAATTCTCTATAGGATATTTTTCTTTTAGGTTTATTATCTACTTCTTCGATAACATCTGCTATTAATTTCAATCCTTCACGGATAGTTCTTATATTTGCTTCCATGCAAATATTTATCAATTTACTTTGAGTAATACAGTAGTATCATTCAAACGTCCGTTCAGCAGGGTTTCAGTAGTTGGAATATCTTCTAAAAATTTCCTAAGTGCTACCTTACCTGCTTTTTTAAATTCTTTTAGTTGCTCAGCTGGTTTTCGTAGGGTCTTCTGTAAACTCTTATGTGCATCAAATCCAATAATACTTGTTCCTTTTACACTAAGTCCACTGTCTGCTCTTTGTCCTGTAGGATCGACATTCTCTGCTACATATTTTCCTAACTTACGGGTTTTTGTGTTAAATACCCATAGCTCTGCTGCACCAATTATAAGCTCCGGTGCAACACTTGCAGTTTGATATTTGTCGTCGGTTACACAATACTTTAATTTTTCTACTAATTTTGTAGCACTCTTAGGCTTTGCTTTGCGAGGTTTGCGTTGCGCTTTACTAGCTTCGATTACAAAATCTAGTGCCTCAATTACACCTACAATTGCACTTGTGTATTTTTTAATATCATTCTTAGAAAAATGACTATAAGCTTCTTTAAGTTGTTCCCACTGGTCGATTTCTTCTTCGGTCATCTTTTTTAATTTACCTGCAGTAGGCATTTGCTCTAGCTCACGGAAATCATTTAATTGTTCATCATAAAATCTGCGTAGCTTGCGAGCATGGGCTTGTGTTACACCTTTTGCAGTGAAATGCCGCTTAAAGTCAAATCCGTTTGGATTGAACGTTTTCTTGTTATCTAAGAAGCTTTCTAACCACTCATCAATATCCTCACTCATTGAACCAGCTTGTTCTGCAATGCGTTCTTGTATTGTAGGAACAAAAGGCTTTGCAGCAGGCATTTCTTCTTCGGGCTCCTCTTCTTTTTTCAAAGCAAGATTTATTTTGCCATTTTGGATTGCCATTTTTACACGCTCTTTAATATAATCTGTAACCGGAGCAACTGTATCTCCTAGTCCGGGCATTTCCTCATAATAATTCTGCTCCTCTTGATTAAAATCAGGCATACCATTTGAGAGCATACGAGCGTGGATTGCAGCAGTAGCAGTGATAATACCTGAGCTAGCAGCCTTTGCAGCACGGATATCCTCTTTACTGTAATCATTTTCCTTCATCCAACCATACACATTAGCAAGGAGATCAGCTAATTTAAAAGTAGTGTAGTAATAACGGATACTAGATTGCTTGTGCTTGAAAAATTGTTCGCCTGTCATCTGCTCCCAGCCTGTCCAAATGGGCTCTAAATTTTTATTTCTTACAGCAGATTTTGCTGCGATACCAGCATTTCTTACATTTCGCTTCTTTTTTGCAATAGCCATAGTTATCTCCTTGGGTTGTGTGTTTCAACTATAGTAATTATAGCAGGATAGGAAAAAATGTCAAGAATTAATTTACTAGAGAAAAACCTTTTTGTTTATAAACATCATCTAAATTAGGTATACAACCTTTTACAAATTCATTTGGGTCTAATGATGACAATCCTAATTCTTGTGCTTTTTTTCCATAACGGTATATCCGACTAACTCTTTCTTCTAAATCGTGGAATTTGCTAGTCCAGTGCCAACTGTTGTGTACTGCTTCAATCTTATATTTTTTAGGATCAATTGTAATAGCCATATTGGGTCCTAGACTCATTAGCGAAGTATTTCGTGGCGTGATCCAATTAATACCATACTTAGCAAAAATTTCTAGTAAATCCAAAGTTTTTTGGAAATCTTCTTCGGTTTCAGTAGGAAATCCTATTAGCATCAGCGGAACAAATTTAATATTACAGCTTTTACAGATTTCTAAAAGGTTTACTAAATCATCGTCTGTGAAACGCTTATTCATTTCCCATCTTACTTTTTCACTACCGCATTCTACACCTGTTATTAAATAACGTAATCCAGCCTGGGCAGCAAGTTGGTATGCTTCAAAAGGTATGTGATTTTTAGAAGTGGCAATAGCTTGACCTCCGTAATAGAATTTATTATGGTTTTTGCCAAAATATCTTATGAGTTGTGTTGATGTTTCAATTAGCAGTTTCTTGCTACCATTTATTAGGCTATCTACAAATTGGATTTTTTTACTTTCGCCAGGTAATTGATGAAGGTAGTTTTTATATAAAAAAATTATTTCCTGCACCATTCTATTTGATTCTTTATAGACATATTTTGGCCATACAGCAGGAACAGTACAAAAAGCACATTTTCTTACGCAACCTTTTGATTGTGCTACATTGAATTCGGTATACTCTCTAATATTAAAATCGTCATAATCTGGAAATGGCATACTATTACGATCAAATTTAATATCGTATTTGTACGAATTTACGCCTGGATAGGCGTAATTGTCATTTAAATATTCTTTAAATGAAATTTCTCCGTCTCCGACAATGTATGCATCTACATTTTTTTTGTAGAAATCTAGATCAAAGTTTTGGGAATTTGAATAGACAAAGTATGGACCGCCTGTAACAATTTTAGAATTTTTATATTTTTTAATTAATGTTATTGTTAAGTGCGCTAGTTTTTCTTGCCATTGTGATAAAATAGAAATGCCAATAACATCATAATGACCCATTCCTATTTTATTTCGTAGCAAAAAATTTTCAATACAAAATTGAATTTTCTGCATTTTATTATCATTGTGAAATGATCCAAAATCTTCGTTGATATTTATTGCCTTATTAACATATAAATTTAGATCAAAACACGTTACATCATGGTACGGTTTAATTGCTCCTTTAAGTGTTGCAAGAGCGATAGGAGGTGCTACAGAAGAGATGCCTGGCAGATTTATTAATAGTACTTTTTTCCTCATTTAATTGGTAAAGTTTTTATAAACTCTCTAATATCATAATTTGGTTTAAATCCTAATTGAGACATCCTTAATGTATCTGCACAAGTTTCTGCACGTTCGCCTGGAGTATCTAAGTTCAAAGGATAATTAGGAGCCAGATCTGCAACTAACACAGGATCACCTGTTCCTATATCTACAATGTCAGTATAATTACTTTCTATTAGTAATTCAATTGCATCGCACAAATCATCTATATGAATAAAATCTCTATAGTGATTTGTTACATAAGTTAATTCTCCATCTATAAGCTTTTGCAAAAACATTCCTTCTCGAGGAGTTTCTGAATAAACAGTGCAAAAACGCATTCCTAGTGTATTTGTATATTTTGCGGCTGCAATTTCCATTAAAAATTTACTAGCCCCATAAGGATTTAATTCTGGTTCAGCAGCCGAACTAGAACTTGCGTAAATAAATCTTGTGTTATCACCGTATATACTAAGCAGTCGTTTCATAACTTCTACATTATTGTACCAATGGCTTTTAGGATCCTCAAAACTTTCTCTTAATCCAGCAACACCGGCTAAATGCAAAATTAAATCAAATTTTTCTTTTAAAGGCACAGTGAGTAAATCTTGTCCGTCAACAAGATCAAATCCTACTACACTATGATTTTTTGTGAGTCTTTTTAATAACTCAGTTCCGATAAAGCCTCTATGGCCTGTAAGCATTATGTGCATATTAACTCAATAAAATAATTCCTGTGTTTTTCCTACCATATACCATATCAATGTAATGTTGCTGATAATCTACAATTTTATCTTCGTTCACAATTTTTTTGTCTTGCAAGTTTTCAGCTAGTTGTATTACTTCAGTCGCTTTATCAAACCAATAAGATTTCCAATAAGGACTATAATCTACATCAACTTTATATTTAAGATAAAGTATACCAATAAAACCATATTCTTTATCCATTAGTGTTTCAAATATATGACGTATTCCCAAAGAAGGTAAAAAATTAAACTCTGGACGTTTATATAATGCTAAACGAAATACAGTTTCGGCTTGAAATCGTAATTCATTTAATATTTCTTCAGGAATGTCTTTTATACTCATTTAAGCATATCGTTATGTAACTTTTGATGATGGAACCAAGCCTCACTGTTAAAACTTTTATCACAAATATAAACATCAAAATGAGGCTTGTTACCTACTTGTAGATCGTGGTATTTACAACCCCACTCCTCGATCTGTTTTTTTGTAAAGTCATACCAATTTTTTCCGCTTTTAATACCACGAGCAGTCCAGTATGTAATAGTATGTCCTTTTTCATACAATTCGTTAAAATAATTTATCCTGTCTTTATAAGGTTCTGCTTTTGTATAATCTTTGTTACCTTTTTCGTCAGGATGTTCATTGCATATAGTCCCGTCAATATCTACGTAAATAATCATTAATACCCGTCATATTCGTTTTTAATAAAATCTGGAGTAACTAAATCACCATTGTCTAACAACTCCTGTGCCCAATGAAAAATGCACCATTCTTTCAAACAGTTTGCATCGCTAATTTCTCTAAACCTTTCTGTTTCAGTCATCAACACTAACCATCGTTTTGCCCAATCACTATGCAGAATATCCTTTTCAGTGTAAACTGCATCAAATTCAAAACCGCTATCAGTTGTTCCTACGATCTGGAAACGTCTCATTACCCTCTCCTCATTGTTGCTAGATCGTGTGCTTGATCTTTGTTGAAGATTGGCACAACATTGCTCTTGTGCATAGTAGCAAGTCCTGTAATAAGCTCGCCGGTATATGTGCGGTCATTGGCCTTGCTGCACTGATTAAAAACACCACTGTTACGACTAGGTACATACTGCTCAGGTCTACGATACACAGGTTCCTCTTTCGGAGTAACACCAGAAAGCTTAGGCTGATATCTTCCATATTTCCAAGCAATATATTCGTCGAATGTCTTCTGTTGCTTGTGGCAACCTATCTGTCTCATCTCCTTGTTATACTTGTTATGCTCGTGCTGCAGTTTGGTCAACTTGTTTTCTTTGAGTCGTAATTTGCGCCGCATATGATACCATGGATAAAGTGTTAAC
>Ga0208428_1000609_pt1 | contig 16096 bp, 11 predicted proteins | sample DEB08_DNA_11_FD_184535 | JGI IMG/M metagenome (GOLD analysis project Ga0208428, IMG submission 184535) | Aqueous microbial communities from the Delaware River and Bay under freshwater to marine salinity gradient to study organic matter... | ecosystem: Environmental > Aquatic > Marine > Coastal ... | reverse complement strand
TCGAAATCGTTCAGGATATAATGAACGACATGGATTCGGATAAAGTGAATAGCATCTCTGATACCGTGGAGTCGCAGCAGATTGCACAGACTGTGCGCACTGTCTTCGAGTCAATGGTTACTAACAGGACTTGGCCGCATCTGAACAGGCTCGATACGCTCGTGAGTGTATCTGATACAAGTACTCCGCATTATCTGCGACTGCCAGACGACACAAAAGAGTTATTCTGGATACGGTACGATGTTCAAGATGCCACAGATACAGCCGCTAAGTACGCGAAAATTCTGTACCTAGAGACTGATGCTTTCATGGATGTACTGAACGCTCGTAAAGAAACCGAAAGCAATGTAACCGAGTACGCACACAGCTCTGGCGTACTAATGAAGATACGCACGGATAAAGAGCCAACGTACTGGACGACGTTCAATGACGATTACATCGTTTTTGATTCATACGACTCAGCGGTAGACACTACACTTCAGGGTGCGAAGTCTCAAGCTTTCTTGCAGGCTATGCCGAATTGGACGCACGAGGACTCAGCTACACCGGATTTACCAGAAGAGGCGTTCGCTTCTTTCATGGCAGAAGCTAAAAGCACTTGCTTTGCTTTGTACAAAGAGGTGAACCAGAAGATAGAACAAGAAGCTCAGAGACAGCGCCGTTGGTTAGCGAGGAAGTCTTGGGCAGCGAAAGGCGGTATACGCAGACCCGATTACGGGCGAACAACGTACAGAGGCACTGTGCACCGCAGGAACCCTCTTTTTGAGAAGAACTAAGGATTAAGATGATTAGCATTTACAGGAGTCAGAAGGACACTTTCTTTTATTTCAAGACTGAATCGGGTCGCTTGCCTGGCGCTCTGTCTGGGTCTTGGACTACGAGGGAACTTGCAGAAAAGCAACTAGCGAAGTACAGAGAAAGCGCACAGAACAAAGCAGCAAAGAACTCCGCACAAGTCCGAAAAGCAAAGGCTAGAGAGGTAGAGAATGCAAGGTCAAACACCGCCGCAGCCAACTGAGTTCCGATTCCAGAACGGTATTCTAACAGAAGTAAACCTGTTAGACTTCCCTGAAGGTGCTTCTGTCGATGAGGTGAACTTCAATATGAATACTAAGGGTGAGCGTACTCGCCGCTTCGGTATGGATTTTGAAGATTCAGCTACGTATTTCTCTACAACGCTCACAGAAGCTGAATTCAAGCAGGCGAACATTGCGACGTACACTTGGAAGAATGCGGATAATGATTCTGATGTTTCTTTGATTGTAGTTGCAATACAAGGCACCTTGTGGTTCTTTGACGCGGGTTCTGATAACACATCTGGAAACCAGAAGAACTCCGGGAGCACTGTTCAGCTCACAGGCGGGGACGGAGATCCCTTGCAGTTCGCTGCCGTGGCTGGTGATCTGTACATAGCTAATGGCTCACAGAGTATCAGTATCCTGAGCTATGACTCAGAAACAGATAGCATTACATTGAACACCGCAAGGATTAAGATACGAGATCTTTTCGGTGTGGAAGACGGCTTAGAGGCAGGGGAGCGACCGGGGACTCTGAGCAACACGCATAACTACAATCTCAGGAACCAGGGGTGGCCTCAGTACTGGGACGGTTCTCGGCCAAACAGCTACGACCCTGTTTTGCAGACCTATTCTGATCTGAACGAGTACCCGAGTAACGGGGATATATGGCATTTATCTTTGTTCTTTGACCCCGACGATAACGTTAACAGATTCAGGGCACAGGATCTTATAGAGACGACAGGTGAAGCTGCGAAAGGGCATTACATCTTGGATGCCTTCAATAGAGGAGCTTCAAGAGCAACTGCCGCAACTACGGACTCAAGTGGGTACACTTCTCCTGTGAACCTCCCTGAAGATACCAGCTCTGGTGGTGTGGTCGCCGTGTCAGCATTCGCTGGTAGAGTCTGGTACGCAGTAGACGGTGACTCAACAAACGGGGACGCAGAGTCTCCGTACCTGAATACATTCGTGTTCTATTCTCAAACTGTGGACTCTTTAGCAGACGCTACTAAGTGCTACACACAGAACGACCCAACAGATAAAGACATATCGGACTTGCTTGATACAGATGGCGGGTTCATACGAATACCAGAAGCTCGTGGGATACACACGCTTGTGCCTTTAGAGAACGCAATGATTGTGATTGCTAAGAACGGGGTATGGGCTATTCAAGGCGGTGATGCAGGCTTCTCAGCGACAGAGCAGTCAGTTACGAAGGTGGCTGCTACAGGTTGTCTCTCGAACACAACAGTAGTTAACGCGGATGGAACTATATTTTACTTCGGTGAGTCAGGGATTTCTGTAATAAGCACGGACCCAACTAGCCTTGCACCTTCCGTAGAGAACATATCAGAAAGAACAATACAGACGCTGTATAACGACATACCAACGCTCGCTAAACAGTACGCTTCCGGGTATTACGACAGGGATCTCAGAACGATACGCTGGCTGTATAACTCAGGAGAAAGCTGGTACGGTGCGAACAATGGGGACTGGCTGTCTCGGTATAACTCGGAACTCGTGCTTAACCTGATGCTCCCTGCTTGGTCGCGGAATTCAATCGCGGATAACGGCACACAAGATAACCCGTTTGTCTCAGAGTTCGTACAAACTAATGACTTCAACGCCACGAGATACGATGAGATTGTTTACGATAACTCCGGTGTAATAGTTACAGATGCAGCAGGGGATACTACGGTGAACCGTGGCTCTGTGAGTTCCGCAACCTCAAGACGAAAGCACTTAGCTTTTGTTTACCAGAACGGCGAGTGGGAATTCAGTTTTGCATTCAACAGGAATGCAAGCTTCATAGACTGGCCTGACCAGGTGGCTAACGACGCGGCAGGGTTCATAGTAACAGGGTACGGGAGCTTCGGAGATACAACTCGATACAAGCGAGCGAACTTCCTTACAGTGCATTGCCGTAGAACAGAGGATGGCTTCGAGAGCGACGGTAGTGGAGCTTTGGTGTACACTTCTCCGAGCTCATGCAAGGTTCAGTCCCAGTGGGAATGGACGAGTACAGCTACGGCAGGTAGGTGGGGCGAGGAGTTCCAAGCGTACAGGCTGAATCAGATCTATATCCCATCCGGCGCCGGAGATCCTTTCGATTACTCGTACCAGATAGTGACAACAAAGAATAAAATCAGAGGTAGGGGCAGAGCGCTGTCCTTGAAGTTCAGCACAGAGCCGCAGAAGGACTGCCAGATACTTGGCTGGTCAGCGGATATGCACAGCAATCAGGTTATTTAATGTACTTTTTATCTGCCGTAGGTAGGAGCAGGACAGCGTGGCTTGCAGCCTTTTTATCTTCAAATGAAAGACCTTGCTACCACGAAGGTTCAGTTAAGTTCCCTAACCCTGTTGCATACGAAGATGCATTACTTGCAGGTGCAGGCGACAGTACATCGTTGTTGCTAGTTACTCGTATGCATGAAGTGTACCCGGAAGCTCCTGTTGTAGTTATTCAAAGAGATATCTTAGAAGTGTACAGATCTTCGCATAACGCAGGGCTGCCAGTGGAGTTAAATACACTTCTAGATTTGCAAGAAGCACAGTTAAAGATCCAAGGTTTGCATGTATGCTATGAGGATATTGATAAAAGACTTCCGGAGATATGTGAGTACATCTCAGTGCCATACGATTTGCAAAAACATAAAGAGTTCAAGAACTTTAACATACAACAGAGAACGATGCCCACAAAAGAAGAAATAGACATCATGATTAACAGTTACAGAGAGGTGGCTTGATATGCCTTTTTTAATAGCGGCTGCAATATTCACAGGCGTTAGTGTGTACCAGAGTACGCAAGCTGCATCCGAACAAAGAGAAGCTCGCAGAGCACAGTCGAGAGGAGAGCAGTTCAAGGCTAAACGTGAACGCATTAAGCAAGTGCGTGAAGCTCTTGTCAGGCAATCTAAAATAGAAAATCAAGCAGCCTCTCAGGGCGTAGGAGGGGCTTCTGGGGCGATGTCTGGGGTAGGCAGTGTAGCATCACAGGCTGCTACTAATATCTCTGATATAGGCTCACAGCTCTCTATAGGCCGTACTGTCAGTAGGGGGTACGGAAGGGCGCAAGCTTACAGTAACAGGGCTAATATGTTTTCACAGCTTAGCTCTGTAGCGCTAGCAGGCCATGACTTGAACAAGCAGTATAATTTTTTCGGTGGTACCGGCGGCGGCGGTGGTGGCGCTTCTGGCGGTGGCAGCGGTGGCAGCGGCGGTGGCGGTGGCGGTGGCGGCGGTGGCGGTTAAGGGGTGAGAGAATGAGTGAAAGCATTATACAAGATTACAGTTCCGAAGAAGAGTACGTTTACGACTTTTCGGAAAGCATAGGCACTCCAGATGATTACGGTTTGTCTAGAGACCGTGCGGTGCTGGAGTCTTCTTTGTTGGATGAACCCGAAGCTACAGAAAAAGGCTTGTCACTGGAGCAAGCTTTCGATGCAACAGACTCTCAAGAAAACCCTAATACGAACGCTTTACGAACAAAGGCGGAAATAGAAGCGGATGCTTTAGGAAAGAACAGGGAAAGGCGAGTAGAATCCTTAGGTGCATTGATAAATGAAGCGGAATCTACTGAAGATCTTGAACTCGCTAGGGATCAAGGTGCAGAGTATTTACAACAGCAACCACAAACTTCGACGGAAGCTTTACTAGAAAATAATTCTACCGGAGAGGTAACTCGCGAAGTTATAGCATACCTGACCAGCCAAATGAAAATACAGGAGGATATGGAAAAGACTTATGCAGAAAGAGGAACTCTTTCTACAATAGACGATTGGGTCGACATTACTGTTATGGGTTCTTTTCTTACACTCGACGCTGGAAATTATTCTACGCAACATATAGAAAACAAGTTTTACAAAGGCATGTTTGGAACTGACCCTGAAGATAAAATAACAGGGACTCATATTTTAGACCTCGCCACTGCCTATAAAAATGGTGATCTGTCACCGGAAGCGACGGAGTTTATTGGTAACAATCTATGGCGAGTCGCAATGGAAGCAACGGATAATAACGCTACAGCCGCCGCTCGTATTGCAAACTATTTTATTAACGATTTTACAGAGCAAGGGCAAGCTTTAATAAAAAGCCTTGAAGCTATAGACATGTTAGGCGTAGCAAAACTGGCAACAAGCGTTATAGCAACTGTTGGCGCGGCATCTTTAGCCACGCTTCCGCAAGCTTTAGCGAAAGTAGGTGCCACAGAACTAGCATTGGCTGTCAGTAAAACTGCCAGTAAAAAAGAGAGATACGCAGCAGCGGCTAACTTAGAGCCTGAAGATATCGTAGATTCTGTAAGCCCGTTCTCCCAGGTATCAAAAACGAATCCAAAAGCTGCCGATTTAGCGGGCGAGGCTGCTACGCAGGCGCAGTTAGTTCCGACTCAAGTTATACAAAGTTTAGTTGAGGTTGCAGATGACCTGCTTCAAGCTACGCATTTAAATACAACAAGGCAGAATGCATTCAGAGCTGCATGGCAAGATAACAAAGGCAAGTACATAGAAAGACTGAACGCAGAGAACAGTGCAGTTAAAGACGCTGAGATTATAGAGACTGGGCCTGATACGTTCACGGTTAGTGTGCAGTACGTGAACGGCGGCAGGGCTAGACAAGAAATTTATTACGCCGTAGATGATCTAGGCACGGCGAACGTCACAAAGGTTGGCTTTCTGGAAAGGATGGTAGGCTCTGCTACGCATTTGAACGATAGGTGGATCAAGCGCATTGTTGAAGATTCTATAGTTATGCGAGAGCAAAGTGGACGTTTAAGAGAGGCGTTTGCTTCAGAAGTTCGATTAGCAGTAGAGCCGTTAAAAAAGCTGAAAGCGATTAACGGAGTTAAGCCTACCGATAGGGTGTACGCGGTACTGCAAGCTGGAGATCTTCACGGTGGAGATGTGATGACAAAAATATCTCCAGTACACGGGAAGGTCTACACTACACAAGAACTTGAACAAGGTGTAGAAACTGCTATAGGGACAATCTCTTTAACCGCCAGAGAAATTGATTCCTACCAGCACATGCGAAGAGTTATGGACACAATGCATTTCATAGAGCAACAGACTTACTTGCAAAAAGCAAGAAGCGCTGGCATGAAAGAGACTGTTGTGTCGGATGTGACCAAAGAGGGGAGAGGTATCTCTAAAACTGTAGCGGGGAACGTTGTCCCGATTGGAGTGGTGGACGATGTAGACCAGATCCTGCAACCAATGGCAGACGGAACGGTTCGTATTATATCTAAGAATGAAGCTAAGAATATGCCGGACTCGCATGTGATACTGCGAGTACCAGAATCGAATGCTATACAAATCGGAGATAATCTGTTTGATTATATCTCTGTCGCTAAATCTTCGTTAAGGCAACCGACCTTAGCTTCTGCACCAGCGAGACAAGTAGGCTGGTTCCCTAGAGGGCAGGAAAATGTTCTTGAGTACCTCCGGGTACTAGCACCGGGCGTGAAATACAACGGCAGACTCGCAAGCAGCCTCAAAGATGCAAGAGGGCCACAGATACGTTCAATAGCAAGAACCTCATCGAGTAAAGCTCTAAAAGAAAGCATAGAATCTGGAGAAGTTCGAGAGCTAATGCGCCGTCACGGATTAACCGAGGAGCAGATCTCTAAAGGCCAAGGGAAGTTTTGGGATGTAGATACCGATAAACTATCCTCCGGTGGTATTGAGTTGAACATGAATTCAAGAAACACAGGTCTTACACGTAACAGATATCCTCTTTACGACGTAACTGGCGACACAGTTATGCCAGCACAAACTGCATTAGCGAGTTCTATATCGAACGTTAGCGCACAGTTCGCGCAAGGCAGGTGGCTAGATGTAATGCAAGAGAAGTGGCTGAAGACAGCTAACAAAACCGATATGCTGGAAAACCCAGAGCAAGGTTTTGGAAGTAAATTAAAAGACAATCCAGCGGATTTCAAAGGGATGCCGGGTCCAGATATTGCTAGGGCTTTGGAGTCGCAAAGGGGGTGGCTAAGAAACATTGCATCCATACCTACGCAAGCACAAAGAGACTGGCAGTCTCACATGTACAACATGGCTAAGAACTTAGAAGGTCTTGAGATATTTGGTAAGAATGTCCCTACAAAGAACGTGCGAAAAGTTCTTATGAAAATAGGTCACAGCAATCCTACGGACAGTATGCGCGCAGCCGCGTTTCACGCATTCTTAGGGGTACTGAACCCTGCTCAGCTACTTGTCCAGGCTTCGCAGTTCACGATTGCTCTCTCGTTGAACCCCACTAGAGCTGTATCTCATCTAAAGAAAGGCATGGGGATACGTGTTGCGCTGAATACTTACAGGTCTGGGGGAGATATTTCTAGGGCAGCAAAGGTTGCTGAGATGCCTGTGGAAGAGTTCAAGGCTATGCTCAGAGCTTACGACAGAGCGGGGGTAGAGCAAGGTGTTAAACAGACAGGTGACTACGCTGCTCTTCGACGGGGTGAACCTTTAACAGCAAGTAGGTTTTCAAGATTGCTGGACGGAGGTCTTATCTTCTTTAAAGAAGGTGAACAGTTTTCAAGAACGTATGCGTTTTTGAACTCAGGTGCCGACTTTTTTGAGAGAACAGGTAAAACAAAATGGAGCCAAATAACGGACGACGATCTTTTGAATGTTCATGCAGGGATGCAGCAACAGACTTTCATGCTTGACAAAAATAATAGAGCGTACTTTCAGGAAGGTTTGGCGGCTATTCCTACGCAGTTCTGGCAGATAGCCTCTAAGTCTTTAGAGCGGATGGGCGTGTTCCCCGGACAATCAGCGGCGGGTATTAAGTTCTCTGCCGCAGAAAGGGCCAGAATCATGGCAGGTCAAGCTGTACTGTTCGGTGCTGCTGGCATACCTTTTGCTGACTGGTTCGCTACTCACGCTTTGAATGCAATGGGTGCAAAGCCAGAGGAGTTCGATAGAGAGACTCAGGCGCTAATTGGTAGAGGTATGACGGGCTTTTTGCAGCAGTACGCTTTCGGGTTCGAGTTCGATATAGCCGACAGGATTGCGCCAATAGCTGCGGCTGAGATGCTGGTGGAGAACATTGCGGGGCCGCTCGCAGGCGACGTACCTTTTAACGAAGTTGCATTCAACGCTTTCGGGTCTTTATTAGGTAGAGGTAAAGAAGCTTTTGATATAATGAACATGATATGGGCGAGGCCAGAATCTGACCTTTCTAATATAGAAAGCCGTATAGAGCAGGACGCTCTGTATTTAAAAACTTTAGTCATATCACTTGCTACAATGATAAGCTCAGTTAACAACGTGGAAAAAGCATTCATGATTAGCAAATTAGGCGGCATACCTGGAAGTAAAGGACAGCTTTTACTTGACCTCCAAGACGATCAAGTGTTTTCAGCAATGATAGGACAGGGTTTAGGTTTTGCTCCTCTAGAAGCTAAGTTCCTGTACGAGACGATGGAAGCAAACAGGCAGCACTCAGAGCTAAAAAGCAAGATGGCGGATATTATTTTAAACGCCGCTGTGCGGGACTTAAAAAGATACCCTAACGGCGGGTTCAATCCTCAAACATTCACAGACTCGGTGAACCTACTGCTAGCGGGTTTTTCTGATATAGAAAGAGCAAATATTAACAAAAACTTGCAGACTAAAATTGCGGGAAGCAAAGAGTACAGCGTTTTGATGGCTGCTGCCAGAAGGAACGCTGAGACAGGAGGGGAACAAAGGAATTTAGGCCCGGCGCGTATGGGTTCAACTTCTCCGTACTTTAATACATTATCAAATAAAGGTAACTAATTATGGCAACATTCGATGAAACGATGTCAGACCCTAATCTTAAGTTCTCTGGTAGTAGCTCTGGATCGGGCAACTCTGCCGTAACGTCGAACGCGCTAGGGCAAGTAGGGAATGTAGCCTTAGCTATAGGCGAACGCTTAGGGCAAAGAAAAGTTCAAAGGGTAGGCCAGGAATTCTTAGGAGAAGCTCGTGCTATTGCCGCTGAAGAGCTGCCAACATACAGCCCTGTTTTTTCTGCGCAGCCTACGAATCAAGAGTTATCTTCGATAGCAAGCAACCAACAGGGTATGGCAGAGTTCGAGAGGCAAATATCAAGGATCTCTTCTGCTCGTACAATGGCAAGAAAGGAAAAGATACTAAGGCTTGGGCAGCTCAGAGATCAGGCGCTTTCAGAAAATTATTTCATGGCTGACGGAATAGAAAGGCTTTATGCAAGGGCACTAGGGTACGAACAAGAATACGCGCAAGCTACAGAAACAGCTTTGAGTCCTATAGACCAGGCAATGATAACTGCGCAGAAGAATGCTCAAGAAGTAGGGCTAACAACGTCTCAGTATTTACTGCAACAAAGAGGGAAAGCATTAGAAAATATTTGGATGTCACTCCCTGAAGGACAGCAAGTTCAGGCGGTTGCAGATGTGCTAGAAGGTCAGACGATTGATTTCATTGAAGCCATGAATGGCAGCATGAAGCAGAGTGGTGAACTACGAGATCTAAGCTCGGTCCTGATAGACTTCGAAAAAATTACAAGTCTTAGTAACCCAGAAAGCTCGGCATCTAGGATGCTTAAACAACTAGAGACGCAGCCTCAACGTCAAGCTCTAGCCCGTACAAAACTTATAAACACAATAGCAGAACAAAGAAGTAAAATAGAGAGTCATCATGCACTTATTCAGAAACATCCAGCAGAGGCGGTTGCGTACTTCCAAGCGAGCATAGAAAACGGAGAACTTACCGCGACAAAGAAGCACCTACCTGAGTTTGCAAGGCTGCTCTCAGGCAAAGATGACAAGCTGGAAGCTATAACGTGGATGGCGACTAAAATCTTTGGGCCGAATTGGAATATGCCGGGTCATAAGTACAGCGAAGATAGCATGTACGGAACATTCAACAAAGCTATAGACAACATCCAGAAGCACATAGACGCTTTGGAGTCGTCTGGAGGGGCTATGTTCGCCGTACCCCAGAATGTTGAATCGAAGCTTGAGGATTTAATATTAGCTAGGACTGTAGTAGAACAAGAATACAACGCTGCTCTCAATAGAGCGCAACGGGAGGTCATGAGATATCCAGACTTGAGTGCCGAAGATAAAGCCGAGCTGCAAGCAAAACTGTTAAACGAAGAGTACTTAAACCTGAGAGACGATGTTAAACAAGGTGTGGCTAAAATATTTCAAGACCTTGGTCTTATGGATAGCACTGCTGCGTATGAATTGTCAACTTCTTCTAACCCGCAGTACTTAACCGCTGAAGATAGGAGCGATATAAGGACGGGTCAAGTTAAGAACGAGCAATTAGCGCAAGCAGCCGTTAATATAGTAGACATGCGAACTGCGTCAAACGATCCGAAATTCAGAGATTACGTTGAAAGAAGAATTCAAAGAAGCGTAGAGATTCTTTCTAAAAGGTTTGGCGCATCGCTAGAGGATCTAGAAATTGTGCGTACCGACAGGCCCGAAGGTTTGAGTGCTAACAGAAGAATGCGTGTAACTCCACCCGGCGGCTGGGTTGCCTTGCGTTTCAAGCCCTCGGAGTCTCGACCTTTTGTACCACCGGAAGGACTCAAAGGTAGGGAGCTCCGCGTTGCCGCAGCAGAGTATCGAAGAGAACAAAAGTCAGGGTTAAGGCCAGAGGCGTTAGACCCGGCTGCGCGGAGCGCTATGCGTCATCTTAGCTCTGACTTGAATGCTGCGTTATTCTGGCACGAAGACCTTGACTCTGTTCTCGGAGATTCGTTCGACGGGCTTCAAGAGATAGACGAGCGGCGTGAACTTGCTCCTGAAAACATCGAAAGGCTAAAAGAATTAGTTGCAGAATATGAAGAAACAGAAGAGCGAGATAAAAAACTTGTAGGAGCAGATGCAGGAGTAATGAGTCTAAGGGCGTCAGATCGTTTAACATTATTGAATAGATACAGAGATCAACTTTCAGAGGTAAACTTCGAGGACTTAGAATGAGAGTCCGGCTCCCGAACGGCAAGGTTATAAATAACGTACCAGAGGGTACAACAAAAGCAGAACTCAAGGCTATAGCAATCAAGAACGGCCTGCTACCAGAGGAAAGTCCTGTGGAAGATACAGCACAGCACGATCAAGAGAGCCAGGAGATGCTTTCATTCTTAGCGGAGCAAGGCTGGGAGGTGCAAGATATACAATGAACTTAGAAAAGTTGAAAGAAGAAGTGATTGACGACGAGGGCTTCAAGGGTGTGATCTATCTGGATCACCTCGGGCACCCTACTGTCGGAGTGGGGCATCTTATAACGCATTACGACCCTGAGTACGATCAGCCTGTAGGTACAGTTATTCCTCTTGAGAGAGTGCTTGCCTTGCTCGATAAGGATCTCGACAGGGCGGTACGCGGAGTGCAGACACTGTACCCGTACCTGGAGGAACTACCTGAAGATGTGCAGCATATCTTGGTGAACATGGCATTCCAGCTAGGCACTGTAGGGCTGTCTAAGTTCGTGAACTTTGAACACGCTTTGTACGAGAGGGATTACAAGCGAGCAGCGGAAGAAATGCTGAACTCAAGGTGGGCTACTCAGACACCTAATAGAGCAAAGAGATTAGCTGACAGGATGCGAGCAGCGCAGGAGGAAGAATGAAAACAATGAAGGTGAAGTTGCCGAATGGAAAGACAGCTACCCTGAAAGCTAAGAGGGAGGAGCCTGTTGAGCTCACAGCTCAGGTTGTAGGGGTAGAGACTGTGAATACTGTTGTGAATTACGCTGTGAAAGAGGCTATCTCTGAGTTCAAACAGGAATTCAACCGTAGGTTACAGGAATTACAGGCTAGTATGCCTAAGACTACGGATACAAGCACCCTAGAAGGCTCTGTAGCGAATGTACAGCAAGAGGTGAGGGGGTTACAGCGGGTCTTAGAATCGCTCTCAGAACGCAGTACAGAGGCTCCTGAGCTGTCTACAGATAAGATACAGAGCATAGTACAGAAGGCGATTCAGGGTATTAAGATGCCTACGCAGGTAGTACCTATGCCTCAGAAGAAAACGGATTACACATTCAATATAGTTCGAGATAAAGACGGCTTCATAGATTCCGTAAAGGCAACGCCTAGCTAATGGCAGTTTATGGACCTATATCTCAGAGAGCAGCCTACGGGCACGATATCTTACTCAGAGATGGGTCAGAGATATTGCTGCGTGGGTTCAGAGATACAGGCGGCGGGGAACCGGAGAGTGGTGAGAGACTCGGTAGGCTACCGAACGAGGTAGCTAGATTATGGGAAAGACGTAAAAGGCAACAAGAAGAAGACGTACTTGTGCTGAAACTAATTCAGGAATTCATTGAGTTAAATGGCTAAAACATCATACATATACCAGATGGTTGACACTTGGACGAAGGCAACCGAGACGTACACTGCAATCAAGATGGACGTAGCGGATAACGCTAGTTCCGCGAGCAGCCTCTTGCTGGACTTACAGGTTGACTCTGTGAGTAAGCTCTCTGTAGATAAGAACGGGAACCTCATTGTAGGTGGGACGCTGGATGTCCAGGGCGGGATCGCTATCGGAGGGAACTTCAACTTCGATGATAACGAGAAGCTTCTCTTCGGGGACGATGATGACCTGGAGATATATCACGATGGGCTGAATAGCTACATAACAGATACCGGCACTGGTGACTTAATTTTAACATCCGATAATGTCACTGTTGTTGGCTCACTCCTAGCCGCCCAGTCTGGTGCAGGGGTTAATGCATTCGCTGCGGGGCCGAACGCAGGGGAGACGGGGCAAGGCGACTATGCCGTAGCTATAGGGTACCTAGCGGGTCAGATCTCGCAAAGCGCGAACGCCCTTGCACTAGGCTATTTTGCAGGCAACAGCAGTCAAGGCGACTACGCCATCGCACTAGGCTATCTAGCCGGATATACTTCGCAATCTGACAACACCATCGCAATAGGTAGGTCAGCGGGCCAAACTACCCAAGGTATTTACTCTTTAGCAATGGGCTATTTTGCAGGCAGCAACACTCAAGGTACTAACGCCATTGCACTCGGCAGAGAAGCAGGGCAGGTTACCCAAGGTGATTACACTGTAGCACTAGGTGCTTATGCGGGAGAGACTGGTCAAGGTGACTACGCGATCGCGCAGGGCTACCTAGCAGGACAGACTACCCAATCTGATTACGCCGTCGCACTCGGCAGTCAAGCAGGACAGACAACACAGGGTGATAGCGCCGTCGCACTGGGATATTTAGCAGGGAACAACACTCAAGGTGCTTACGCCGTCGCACTCGGTAGAGAGGCAGGTCAAACTACGCAAAGCGATTACGCGGTAGCAATGGGCTACAAAGCGGGGGAGACGGGGCAAGGCACCTACTCTTTAGCACTAGGCTATTTTGCAGGAAACATCTCGCAGGGTGTTAATGCCGTCGCAATAGGAAACCAAGCGGGGCAAGGCTCCGCTACTCCCGGAGAGGAGCAAGGCGACTACGCGGTAGCAATGGGCTACAAAGCGGGGGAGACGGGGCAGGGTGCTAGTGCTCTCGCTATAGGTCAGCAAGCAGGGCAAACTACCCAGTCAGTTGGGGCTGTCGCAATAGGTTATTATGCGGGCCTCACGTCTCAAGGGTTGTATGGTGTCGCGCTTGGACTCCGAGCAGGGCAGGAATCGCAGTCGGATTATGCTACCGCATTGGGCATGTTCGCGGGGCAGTACAATCAAGGTTTCTCGGCCATCGCAATTGGATACCAAGCCGGGGAAGGATCAGCAACGCCCGGTGACGAGCAAGGTGACTACGCGGTAGCTATAGGGTACCAAGCCGGAGAGACAGCCCAATCTGGTAACGCCGTCGCACTTGGTAGAGAAGCGGGACAGGTATCACAGGGTACTGAAGCCCTCGCAATGGGCTCCTTTGCAGGTCAAACATCGCAGGGCGCTTACGCCATCGGAATCGGATCCTACGCTGGTAATGATTCCCAAGCTGGCAACGCCATCGCAATCGGAAGGTTCGCAGCGACGACAACACAGAGTGACTATGCCATCGGAATCGGATACTTCGCTGGTAACAGCAATCAAGGTCTTCAAGGGGTCGCCATAGGATTCCTAACCGGACAAACTTCCCAATCTGATTACGCCGTCGCAATAGGCAGAGAAGCAGGAAATACATCACAGAGTTCTTTCAGCCTCGCACTGGGATACCGAGCAGGCCAAACTAGCCAAGGCACACGATCCCTCGCAATGGGCTACCTAGCAGGTCGATACAGCCAAGGTTTATCCTCCGTAGCTATTGGCGATCAAGCTGGTGAAGGTTCAGCAACTCCGGGCGAAGAGCAAGGTGACTACGCTGTAGCTATAGGATACCAAGCCGGAGAGACATCGCAATCTGACAACACCATCGCAATAGGCAGGTCAGCGGGTGTGACCTCGCAGGGTGCTCAAGCCATCGCAATGGGTTACCTAGCAGGTCAAACATCGCAGGGTGCTCAAGCCATCAGTATTGGATATTTCACAGGCAACAGCACTCAAGGCGACAACGCCATCGCACTCGGTAGAAACGCAGGTCAGACATTACAGGGTTCTGAAGCCATCGCACTAGGCTATTACGCAGCCGCTAGCAGTCAAGGTACTAACGCCGTCGCAATCGGCACACAAGCAGGGGAGACAACACAGGGCGGTCAAGCCATCGCACTCGGATATTTAGCAGGCCAGACTTCCCAAGGCACCTACGCCACCGCAATCGGATACTACGCAGGTCAATACAACCAAGGCTTACGAGCTATCGCGATAGGCGATCAAGCAGGGGAAGGTTCAGCCACGCCCGGAGATGAGCAAGGTGACTACGCGGTAGCAATGGGCTATTTTGCAGGAAACAGCTCACAAGCTGACAACGCCGTCGCACTCGGTAGACAAGCAGGTCAGACATCGCAGGGTCTTCAATCCGTCGCAATCGGATTCTACGCTGGTAATGCTTCCCAAGCAGATAGTGCTGTCGCCATAGGACAGTCGGCGGGTCAGATATCACAAGGTGCTAACGCCATCGGAATAGGTTACCTAGCGGGTCAAACATCACAGGGTGCTAACTCCGTTGCACTCGGTAGAGAGGCAGGGAACGTCACTCAAGGCGATTACGCGGTAGCAATGGGCCATTACGCAGGCAACAGCAGTCAAGGCAACAACACCGTTGCACTCGGTAGAAACGCAGGTCAGACTACTCAAGGTGCTAACTCCATCGCAATAGGCAGGGCAGCGGGTCAGACTTCCCAAGGCGCGAACGGTATAATCCTGAACGCTACTAGTTCAGCCCTTGACGATACAACAGTGGGGCATGTGCATATCGCATCAAGCCTAGCATCGCTGGACTACGACGGGACTGATTGGTCGCTCAGTGGCGGGAACTTTGGGATCGGCCAAGCCCCGACCGCAGATTTGCATCTGAACGCTGACGCCACAACAACTAATGCATTCCAGATAGAAGCCGACACGGTTACTAGCGGGAATGTCATCGACGTTGTTAATGCCGATGCTTTAACCACAGGTGGGATTCTTGATCTAGTTAGTAACAGCGCTGACACCGGGACTAGAAGCCTCGTTAAGATCCACAACGATAACGCAGCAGCGGTGAATGCTACCGCTTTGGAGATCGTACAGGATTCAACCGGCAACGCGATCACAACAGACGGAAATGTGGCGAGTGCTACATTCGAGGCAAACAACGGATATACAGTGGCGGGTTTACCCGCAGGAACAGTCGGGCAGATCGCCCGGATCACAGATGGGGATGCAGCGTTGGCTCACGGGGCGACGGCGGTGAACTCAGGGGCGGGGGCAACTCCGTATTTAGTATGGTACAACGGAACTAATTGGACAATCTTAGGAACATAAAATGACAGACGTAAATTTCACAATCACAATCCCAGATCCACAGATGCCCCGCGTGACAGCAGCAATGCAGACGCATTACGGGCAGGTCGAGGACGGTACTGACCCGGAGACGGGTGAGCCTGTCTTCAGAGAGTTAACTGGCGCTGAGATCGTACAGCGCATCAAAGGCGAGACTCGGCAACGAATTATTGATATCGTTCGGAGTGTTGAGAACCAGGCGGCTGCGAGGGCAGCTATTCAGGCG
>Ga0208428_1000608_pt1 | contig 16105 bp, 11 predicted proteins | sample DEB08_DNA_11_FD_184535 | JGI IMG/M metagenome (GOLD analysis project Ga0208428, IMG submission 184535) | Aqueous microbial communities from the Delaware River and Bay under freshwater to marine salinity gradient to study organic matter... | ecosystem: Environmental > Aquatic > Marine > Coastal ... | reverse complement strand
AAGTAATGGCATTTCAAAAAATAGAAACAAGTACTTTAGATGTTTGTAATCCAGTATTAGGTAGTGGATTAAATATTCCCGTTGGATTTTGGGAACCCGGATCACTTGCGGCACATAAAGGACATTTTGGTCAAGGAGCATTATTGACTCCATTTAGTGCCGCACTTGTTGTTGGACCATCATTGACATCACCATTATCTTTTAATTCAACAGGTTTAGATGTTCATACTGGTGTTTGGAACACATTTGGAACTGATATTAAATCAGGAACTGACGTTTCGATCGGACCACTGAATGTTTCTTATAGTGCCATCTTTTCCGAATTAAATGGTCTCAAATCTTCAGTGACACCAGATTGGGGTGCTACTGCTCCAATCATTAAGAGCAATGGTGCATCCATTTTCGAAAATAGTCCAAATGGAAATCTAAATGGATTTTGGAAATATAATAATTTATTTATTTCTGTCGGACCACACACTTCTGATGTAAGACTTAAGAAAAATATTAGACCATTAACAAATGGTCTTGATAAAATACTTAAACTAAATCCCGTAACTTTTGATTGGGACGAAGAAATTGTTCCTGATCTTGCCAAAAAATATCCACATATGGCTGGATTGATTGCACAGGAAGTTGAAGAGGTTGTACCAGAGGTCGTTTACAAAACGATGGTAAATAGTGTGAAAGATGGTAAAGAAAAAGGTAGATCTTATAAGAGAGTTCTTTATGAAAATCTAGTTGCTCATTTGATTGATGGAATGAAAGAACAACAAAAACAAATTGAAGAACTGAAACAACGAGTATCTGAACTGGAGAATTGAAATGGACGAATCACTAAAAAATAGAACGATAAAAATACTTCAAGATGAGCAAAATCAGTTAGATGATGCCTTTAAACCACAATCCGGTGGAGTTAATGTACCTCAAAAAATAGAAAAAGTTACTGTTGTAGAAAATGGTGATGGAACTTACACGAAAAAAACCGAAGAAGTAGATTCTAAGTTATATGACGACAGTGTTGTTGGAATAGTTGAAGCAGAAATCAAAAGAGATGCATCAACACTTCAAGAGTTTTGCAAAGAGTTTGATGATATAATTGTTTCTTATAATGCACAGATAAATGCAAAAAAACAAGAATTAGTAACTTTGTCTGTAGAGGCAATCAATCTCAATTGTTGGCCTGGTATTGCATATTCAACAACAACTTCTGGTGGAATAACAACAAACACTGGTATCGGATCAACTACACAAGACTTTAGTAATTCATATGATGTGTATGCAGACAGAGAAGCACTTGAAATTTATCAAAATATAGCAGGTCCCAGTGTTAATTATGGTGCAGATAATCCGTTCAATCCTGATGCAATCGTCACTTTAACATTATCATATTCTGGATATGGATATGAAAATAATAGAGATAATGGAAGATTATTGAGTACTGATGATGCAACAGAGGTGGAATCTGATGATTATGATCCTGCAAAAAACTCCTTCCAATCCTCTTCAAATTTAGGACTGGGAAGAGATAACGTATCTACGACTCTTGCTGATCATAATGGTCCACGAAATGTAGGTGCATTTAGGGCTTATGCCGGTTCTGGTGACTCGTCCAGATGTGTTGAAATTGCCAATGAAATTGATACACTTATTACAGAAATTCAAACATTACGATCTCAAAGAGAGTCTGCAGTTAATAGAAGTGGTCTAAATGATGTTAAAGAAAAGAAGATGGAGAAAGAATTGCAAGATTGGGGATCGGAAAATGTAAAAGCAAAACAAACTCAAAGAAAAACTTCAAACTCTTCCCTTATTTCTACGATCAATAGTATGTCCTGACCAGTTTCCTGACTGGCACAGTTGACACCCCCACCCAGATGTCCTATAATACTAAGGTAATCAAGGGAAAACCCAATGCAGTCCACCGAACAGTTTGTCGAAGGTATCGTGATTGACATCTGCTCTCGTTCTTTTCTTCTTCTGAGTGATCAGGGCGAACAAAAGATGGTTCAGTGCGACACCACTAATGAGTTTATGAATGTTCTGGAAGTTGTTACCAGCAATCTGGATGAAAATCAAATTGAGTATGCTGACCTTGCCGTTGCTTGATAAATAAACTAACTATGGAAGTTTATACGGTGAAAGAGTGGGAAGAAAACTTTGATGCTCTTCTAGAACGTGTGGAAAAAGGAGAGCACATTGGTATTGTAGATGAAGAAGGAAAAGCAGCAGTTATGATACCTTATGATGATGAACTTTACCGAATATACACTGAGAATAATAACGAAGCTCAGTAAGTTCATCATCTGCGGGGGCATAGTTCAACGGTAGAACAGCGGTCTTATAATCCGTATTAGCGCCAGATTAGCGCGAGGTCTGGGTTCGAGTCCCAGTGTCCCTATTAGTGTAGATGTGATGTAAGGAAACACACCTCTATGAGGGTATGCAGGTATCAAATCCTGTCTTCTACACTATCTTAAGGTCGTATAGCAATCTGTTCGAATGCAGCGGTCTCATAAACCGCCGAAGGTGGGTTAGATTCCCACTGCGACCACCTAAGTCACCTTGTTGGAATTGGTAGACAACTCGAACTTAAAATTCGATGGGCGATTGCCCGTGCGGGTTCAAGTCCCGCAGGTGACATATAAAAGGTTCTAAATAACTATTAGTTATATCGAACTATATGCCTTATAAAGATAAAGAAAAGCAGAGAGAAGCGCAAAGACTTTGGGCTCAGAAAAAATATAGAGAATCTGGAAACGCAGGTAATATTTCCTTACAGAGAAGGAAACAAATGGTTATAGACGCTAAAAATGTTCCTTGTGCTAGATGTGGTGAAGAACACCCACATTATGTTATGGATTTGCATCATATAAATCCAGATGAAAAGGAAGGTCAGATAGGGCATTTTATAAAATCGGGCAATTATCAATCTTTACAAGAGGAAATAGACAAGTGCATATGTGTTTGCGCTAACTGTCACAGATACATTCACAATGAAAAATAAATAAGACAAAAAGCATCCGATATGTCTTATAAGATTGACACTGCATACTGTTGGTATTTGGACCACAGTATGATAGTGAAGATGTATTTTATCAATCAGGTTCCATTCACCTTTGATGAACTGCCTGATGGACACTTGGAAGACAAAGAATTAGTAGAACTCGCAAATAAAGAAACATCCTTTGAGCCAGAAGACTTATACAGAAGTTCTTTTTATCTTATAGATGAGGAAGTGCATCCTTGTCTATTTCCTGTTGACTTAGAAAACCCTGAAGATATGCCAGATGATGAAGTATATTACTATGACGAGGAGGATTTAATGGGTTAATAAATAAAACATAGAAATATCTTAGAAGTCATAATACAATGCCTCTGAATAAGTTAGACAATTTTCTTAAGAACACTGAGGGAAGAATTCTATATGTAAGCCCATCAGATATTGATGCAACAGATAGTATTCTGAACACTGGCAACTCTCTTGCCAGACCTTTTAAAACACTTCAGAGAGCACTTCTTGAGTCTGCAAGATTCTCTTATGTGAAGGGTAGAGGAAATGATGTTGTAGAAAAGACAACTATCCTCCTGATGCCTGGTGAGCACGAGGTTGATAATAGACCAGGATGGATCATGTTTAATGATTCTGTTTCTGGTTTGAGAGTAAAGCGTCCAGATGCATCCGCTGCACAGGCAGTTCCTGCAGATTTTCAACTTACATTAGATTCAAACTTTGACTTAACACAGTCAGATAACCACCTTTATAGATTCAATAGTGTCAATGGTGGTGTTATTATTCCTAGAGGTGTATCAATTGTTGGTCTTGACTTAAGAAAGACTAAGATTCGTCCTAAGTATGTTCCTAATCCAACAGATCCTAGTATAGATCCTTCTGCGATCTTTAGAATCACTGGTGCTTGTTACTTTTGGCAGTTCTGTATCTTTGATGCGGACGAGTTTGGAACTGTATATACCAGTCCAACAAACTTTGGATTGGGAAATCAAGCAACACCAACATTCTCTCACCACAAACTGACAGTATTTGAATATGCTGATGGTGTTAATGAGGTTCAGTCATATGGATTGACTGATCTTGAAATGTATTATGCAAAACTATCAAATGCATACGGCACTGGTTCTGATAGAGATATTGATGATAAATTCCCAGCATACCCCGATGGATTTGCACCACAAAGACCGGAATATGAAATCGTTGGTGCATTTGCAGATGATCCTATTTTAATTACAAGAATTGAAGCAGGAACTGGTGGTGTCGTAACCAACAGAGTTACTGTAACCACAGAAGTTGCACATGGTCTCAAGGAAGGAACACCTATTCGTATTAGTGGTGTAGGCGATGTTTATTACAATATATCAACAAAAGTATCAGAAGTTGATGAAAATAATCCCAACATCTTCTATTATAATCTTTTAGACACTAATAACGGACGAATCAGTATTAATCAATCAACTCTGATTGATGGTGATGAATACGTAACCGTAGAAACTGATACGGTAACTGGTGCATCACCATACATCTTCAATATCTCCATGCGTTCTGTATGGGGTATGAGTGGAATGCACGCTGATGGAAGCAAGGCAACTGGTTTCCGTTCAATGGTTGTCGCACAATTTACTGGTGTATCTCTACAGAAAGATGACCGTGCATTTGTAAAATATGATCCAGATGATCGTGATTATGGCGACAATATTCCCGTCACTCTGACTACAGGCACTAAGTTATCACAAGGATCATCATTCAGTGGAACTGTATATCACCTAGATTCTGGTGCGATTTATAGAAGTGGATGGGAATCTACTCACATCAAGGCATCTAATGATTCATTCATTCAGATTGTTTCGGTATTCGCAATTGGATACAACAAACACTTTGAATGTTTGAGTGGTGGTGACATGTCAATCACCAACTCTAACTCCAACTTCGGTCAGATTTCACTATCTTCCGATGGATTTAAGAAAGAAGCATTTGATAAAGATAATAATGCATTCATCACTCACATCATTCCTCCGAGAGGAATAGAATTAGTCGAGCAAAGAATTGACTGGTTCACTATTGATAAAGTCAATACTCAGTCTATTGCAAATAATTCTAGACTTTACATCTTTGGATTTGAATCCGAAGATACTGCACCACCAGCTCTCACACAAGGTTACAGAGTCGGTGCTAAAGTAAATGATAAACTGTTCTTGGAAATCGGTGGCACCGAATATTCTGCAGACATCAGAATGTCTGATGGTTCTACAAGTTCTGTAAAAGAATATGGTGTAGGAACTCCAACAACTAATACATTTACCCTTTCTGCTGGAACTCATACACTGACAACTGGTGAGAAAGTAATCATCATTAGTGATGATGGAAATCTTCCAGAAAACTTAAGAACAAACACCGTTTATTATGCAATCGTTCCATCAAATGACACTCTTAAACTTGCTGCATCTTTGAATGATGCTGATAATGATGAACCAATTACTGTAGTTGGTGGAACAAACCTTAGAATCTTAAGTAGAGTATCCGATAAGGATTCGGGAGATATTGGACACCCAGTTCAATGGGACTCTGCTAACAATCAGTGGTATATCAATACTGACACAAATAGTGGCATATACCAAAATCTTGGTTCTGCAGAAAATGAAACAGAACCAACTTTCTTAAGGAGAATTGAAGACTCTAGAAGTCTTGATGAAAAAATTTATAAAGTAAGAATTGTTGTTCCTAAAGAACTTAACAATGCAAAAACACCAGAAGATGGATTCGTTATTCAAGAATCTAGTACAACTGGAGTTAGAGGAACAGACGGAACTGATTTCACATTAACTGGAATTAGTACAGCAGAATATGATTATAACAGAAATCCAAGATTCATTAGCACTTGTTCAAGAACTAGTGATGTTGTTACGGTAGTAACCGAACTTCCACATAACTTAGATGTCAATGATTCTATTATTATTCGTAATGTAACTGACAATTCTATTAATACTGGAATAGGAACCTTCAATAGAGGATACAACGGTACTTTTGGTGTTGCATCCATCATTGATGATATGACGTTCACCTATTCATTAGACGTTGATGGTGATGGTTCATATCAAACTCCTGGAGGTTTTACAAACAATACTGGAATTAGAACAGATACACTTCCAAGATTTGAGAGAAACGATCTTAAATCAAACTTATACCTTTATAGAAGTGAAGTAATTCAAGAATATGTTCAAGGTGAGAGAGATGGTATTTACCATGCATTTGTCTGTAATGCTAGTAATTCAATACCATATGAATTTACAGAATTAAATTATAGTCAAAATGTAGTTGATTTCTACCCTCAACTTGATAGAGATAATGTTAACGACAATCCAGCATCTGCCAAGTCTTATGCAAAAGTTTCTCCTTTGGGTGAAGTTGTAACAAACGACCTCAAAAAGAGTATTACAAGAGAAACCGTTGATAAATTAATCACAAAATTTGGTGTTGGTCTGAGAATCACTTCTATTGGTGATACAACCACAACAACACCAGATATTACATTTGAAAGAAGACACGGATTATGTGGTATTGTAACTGGAACATTAGTTCCTGGAACAGCAAACGACCATACGGCAGGCACATATCATAATATCAAACTTTACAATGAAATTGAACTGACGAATTGGGATGGAGCAACTGCAAGTGTTATTGTTTCTGCTGGTGGAGCAGTTACAGGTTTTGATATAGTTTCCAATGGATCTGGATATACTAGCGGAACTTACTACTTTGATGCCAATGTTATTGGTGGTTCTGCTGATGCTGGAGTTTCGGTAACATTGTCTGGAATTTCTACATCCATAGGTGATGTAGTTCAATTTACTGGTGCTGGAACAACATCGGACATCTACCATCGTATTTCTGCAGTTGGTGATGCAAACCAAATTTCTATTGCCAGAACAACCGGTGATCCTGTAATTACAACAGATCATTATGCATTAGTTGTTGGACCTTCTTTAGAATTTACTTCTACATCTATTACTGGGTTAACAACAGTCACTGCAAGTGGTCATGGATTGGTAAAAGGTAATAGAATTACGATACTTGATAGTAACAATAATAATCAGGGTAATTTTGTTGTTGATAGAAATATCGATGTCAATACATTCACCATTCTTTCTGGATTGAGTACCGCGTCTGGATATGTTCTCAAGCATGGTTTCTCATCAAATGAAGGTTCTTCTAATGTTGATGCAGAAAATCTTGGTTCAAGAGCAGTATCAATTTATGATAATGAAACTCTCACATTGAGCCAATCAATCACCGATCAATCTCAATTTACCGTAGTTGTTCCTAATTCTGGTATAGGAACAATGGCAAGATTCCCTCTGGGATCTTACATTCAAATTGATAGTGAGATCATGAGAGTTGCGGATTCTTCTCTGCTTGGTGCTTTCAATAATGAAATTAAGGTTATTCGTGGTGCTCTTGCTACAAGAATTGCAAATCATGCTTCTGGTTCAATTATTAAGAAAATCAATCCAATATCTGTAGAATTCCGTAGACCATCCATTATTCGTGCATCTGGTCATACATTTGAATATCTTGGATATGGTCCTGGAAACTATTCAACTGGTCTTCCTCAGGTTCAAGTTAAGTCTCTTCCAGAAAATGAAGAATTCTTAGTTCAATCGCAAGAAAGATCTGGTGGTATCGTTGTTTATACTGGTATGAACAACAGAGGTGACTTCTTCATTGGAAACCAGAAGAAATCTTCAGCAACTGGTGAGGAAGTTACAATTGATACCCCAATCCCAACAGTAACTGGTGAGAATCCTGCAAGATTGAGTGGTGTATTTGATGAAATTACCGTCAAAGAAAGAATCGTCGTTGAGGGTGGCGCTTCTAACTTAATTCTGTCTCAGTTTGATGGTCCTGTAACATTCAATGGTGAAGTAAGACATACCAATAAGGTTAAGATTACTGACTCTAGAGACTCTACAAGTCCAACGACAGGAGCACTTGTAGTTTCCGGTGGTGTTGGTATCGCTAAGAACGTGAATATTGGTGGAAGTATGTTCTTCCCTGATGAGAAGGCATTATACTTTGGTAATTCTGATGATTTCTCAATTTCACACATTGCAAATTTCTCTTCTCAAAAAGATTCTTTTAGCAATGATATTACACCATCTTCGGCAACTGTAATCGAAGATGCTGGTCCTGGTCCAATCGTATTCAAATCAAATAATGGAGGTGGAGAAGGAGCATTCCAATTCTTTGATGAAACTTGGAATCCAAAACTAAAATTATACTCGGGTGATAATAAAGGTGTAATACTTTATCATGGTAATACTGGAGAGAAACTAAGAACATTATCTGATGGTGTAGACATTACTGGAACTCTCTATGCTGATAAAATTGACATGGAGGATAATCAACACATTTATCTTGGAACTGGTAATGATCTGGAAATTTATCATAATGGCAATAACTCAGTCATTAATAATGTAGGGGTTGGAACTCTTTACATAGATTCTTTAAGTGATGTTACCATTTCATCCAATTCTATCAATGAGCGTAGAGCTAGATTTGTACCTAATGGTTCTGTAGAACTTTACTATGACGATGATAAGAAATTTGAAACAACCTCAACTGGAGCGACTATTTTCGGAGATCTTAATGTTGATGGAGACTCAACTTTTGGTAATCAATCAACAGATACAACAACAGTCACTGGTATTTTGGCTGTCACTGGTAGAGCAGATATTGATAATGTAAGAATTAATGGTAATACTGTTACTACAACTTCTGGCAATCTTGTTCTTGATGCTGCATCCAATTTAATTGATGTTAATGCTAATGTTGATATTTCTGGAATTACAACATTCACCAATACCACTCAGAACACACTTGGAAATGTAAACACTGGTTCTGTTCAACTTGATGGTGGTGCTGGTATTGCTAAAAACTTGAGTGTTGGTGGTAATCTTGATGTTACTGGCACCATTAATGTTGGTGTTTCTACAGTATCTCAACTCACAGTATCCAATCTTACAAATGACAGTGTTGTTATTGTTGGAACTGGTGGAAAACTTGAAGATGATGCTCAACTCACTTTTAATGGAACCACGTTTACCATTGGTGAAACTACAGCATCTACAAACACCACTACAGGAGCACTTGTAGTTTCTGGTGGCATTGGTGTTGGTGGTGATATTAATGTTAGTGGAGGCATTGACGTTGATGGAACTACGGATTTAGATAACACCAATGTAGTCGGTATTTTGACTGTCACTGGTCAAGCAAATATTGATGAGATAAGAATCAATGGTGATACGATTTCCAATACCGTATCAAATCAACCAGTTATTATTCAAGCAAATGGAACTGGTAAAATTGAATTGAAAGATTCTGTTGTTACAATTAACGATTCTACCGATTCTACAAGCACTTCTACAGGAGCACTTGTAGTTACTGGTGGTATTGGTGTTGGTGGTAGCATTAATGCTGGATCAAACACAATTACTGCTGCAACATTCTCTGGTAATGCAACCAGTGCTGATACTGTTGATACAACAGAAACTACTAGTGGAACTAACTACCTAGTCTTTGCAGATTCATCTTCAAGTAGTTCTGGTGAAACTATGAGAGTAAACTCAAGTTTCTACCTAGAAGCAAGTTCAACCGCATCCAGTAATAATCTATTTGTAAGAGGTGACATCACTGCATTCGCTGGTGCTGCATCTGATGATAGATTAAAGACTAATAGAGAGACCATCCCAAATGCTCTTGAAAAAGTTCTTTCATTGAGTGGATTCACATTCACCTGGAATGAAAAAGCAATTGAACTTGGATTTGTTCCTGAAGTTTCTCAAGTTGGTGTTTCTGCACAACAGGTTCAATCTGTTCTCCCAGAAGCAGTAAAACAACAAGAACTTGATGGTGAAGAAATCTTAACCGTCAAATATGAAAAACTTGTTCCGATTCTTATTGAGGCAATCAAGGAATTGAATGCTAAGGTTGAAGCACTTGAGCAAAAACTATCTGATAAATAACTAAAAAGCATATAAGATGGCAAATTATAGGAAGTCATTTAATTTTAGAACTGGGCTGCAGGTTGATAATGATAACTTCGTCGTAAATGCTAATGGTCTCGTGGGGATTGGAACCTCAATCCCCGAGAACTATCTTTTGAATGTATATGGTGATACTAGAGTTACTGGTGTTGTAACAACCGGATCACTGAATGCTGGTGTGGGAACTGTTACGACATTAACAGCAACTAATTCCAGTCTTGGAGTAGCAACAGTAACTTCTATTCAGATTGCTGGTGGTCCAGTTATTACTAACTTGGTTGGATATGCTTACTCAACGTTTATAGATGATGGTGTTGGAGGAATCAGCACCACATCAAGAATTGGTATCGGAACAACAGCCGATTCTACTGCTAGACTCAAAGTTTTAGGAGATACAAATCTTTCAGGTGATTTGAATGTATCCAATAGCACCATTTCAATGTCTGGTGGTACTGTAACCGCCACAACATTTGTTGGTAATGTAACTGGAACCGCAACAACAGCAAACAATCTTTCCGATGGTGCTAATATCACAACTGGAACGATCAGTGATGCTAGACTTCCAGATTTAATCACATCAAATATCAATATATCCAGTGGTATTTCAACAGTTGATGCTCTTGTAGTAGGATCCGCTGTAACTATTAATTCAACTGGCATTAATGCTGTTTCTGGAATCTTTACTGCCACCACATTTATTGGTAATGTAACTGGAACCGCTACTACAGCAACTAACTTGGCAGATGGTGCTAATATCACAACAGGAACCATCAGTAACGATAGACTTCCTAGCAATATCAACAAACCATCTGGTATTATTACGGCATCAAGTTTTGTTGGTGACGTAACAGGAACTGCTACGACTGCTAATAATCTTTCTGATGGTGCTAACATCACAACTGGAACGATTAGTGATGCTAGATTACCCGATCTGATTACTTCCAATATTAATGCTTCTAGTGGTATTTCCACATTTGTTGATATTAAAGTAGGTTCTGCAGTAACTGTTGATTCTTCTGGTATTAATACTCCTAGTGGAATTATCACAGCATCAAGTTTTGTTGGCGACGTAACTGGAACTGCTACAACAGCAAACAATCTTTCTGATGGTGCTAATATTACTACGGGAACCATTAGTGATGATAGATTACCTGATCTGATTACATCTAATATCAATATATCCAGCGGTATTTCTACCTTTAATGATGTTAGAGTAGGTTCAGCAGTAACGATTGGTTCTACTGGTATTGTAACCGCCACCACATTTGTTGGTGGTTTGACAGGAACCGCTACGACAGCAACAGCACTATCAGGAACACCAGATATTACTGTTGGTCAAGTAACAGCGTCCAATTTATCTGCAAGTGGTATTGTAACCGCAACCACAGAGTTGAATGTAGGATCTGATGGTGCAGGTCTTACAGCACTAAGCACTGGTAGGTTGGGTATTGGTACAGCAGTTCCCACTTCAGAACTTCTGATTAGAAAATCGTCAGGATCACTTTTGGAAGTTATTTCTGACAGTGGGCAGTCGAGAATCAGCATTGGAAATTCTGTAGGTGTAGGAAACAGTTCTGGTGTTCTGAGATTTGCAAACTCTGCTGGAGTATTGGATCTTGTTAATAATGATGTTGGTGATATTAAGAGCATAATTCATGGTGGAACTGGTGCTGGAAGCACTGGTAACTTTAAGTGGATTTATGGTCAGACAAATGCTGAAAGAATGACTCTGACTTATGATGGAAATCTTGGAATTAATGATACAACACCATCACAAAGATTATCTGTAGGTGGTGGAGTAACAGTTACTGGAAGTGTTCATATTGATAATGATTTAACAATTGATGGAACTCTAAATGCAAACATTTCTTATCCATCATTAATTAGTGGAACTAATCTTAATAATAATGCAGGAGTTACCACACTCGCACAACTTGTAGTAACAGACAGTATAAATTTTGACAGTATTCCATTCATCGGTATTCAAACTTCCGTTGGTATCGGAACAACAGTTGTTGATACTTTTGATTCAATACCTGTTGGATTGACGGTGAATAATACAATTTCCGCAAATCAAATTGTGGTTGATGATTTAATATCAATGCCTACAGGTTTTGTGACCGCCACAACAGTAAGCGCAAACTTTAATAGCACAAATAGCAATAATGCTTCAGTATCAATAAACGTTTTAACTTCACCGAATAGAATTGTATTTACTCTTGTAGGTACAGCTTTAACCGCTACTTTAAACCTAGCTTAAAAGTAAGATCATAGAGGATATAAAAATGGCAGTATCAGTAGAAAAAGCAGGTCCTTATTATTCTTCTGGCGCTATTTCTTTCAGTTCTTTACGTAGCAATTTTCGTGCTCAAGTAAAGAGAACTAGTTCTGGGGGAAGTGAATCTTTTAATTCTGATACTTCTTCTATTAGTGCTTCACAATTAATTAGAAACACTACGACTACTGAAACAAATCCAATTGTACCTGATGCTACAGAAAATGCTAGTATAACATCTTCCCAGTCTAATTGGACAATATCAGATTTTAGAAACTCTATTAAATTTTACTATGTAATTCTACCAAGTTCTGATGAAGTAACAAACTTTGATATTGATGGTCAGAGTTGGAATTCTAATTTAAATAAAACAATCAATAAAGTTGCTTTTATTGATGGAACTTGTGGGTCAACTGATTCTGCACAGGCTGCTCTACAACTTGATGCTGATGTATATAATCTAAATCTTATTATTACTGGAAGTGTTCTTGGAGCTGGTGGTTCTTCTGGTGCTAAAGGAGATAAAAATCAGTCAAATGGTAATCTTGTAGCAGATGCTGGAGATGGGGGAAATGGTGGAAATGCAATTTCCATCAATACCAATAATACTGGAACAGTTAATATAAAAACTTCTGGTAGTTCTGCCCAAGTTTATGGAGGAGGTGGCGGCGGAGGCGGCGGTGGATGGGGTGGTAATGGTGCTGATGGTTCTTATACGACATATTATAGTTATTATGAATCAACTGGTCAAGCAGGTGCTTATACTGATGAAGGTGGAAAAGAATACTATCAAATGTGTCAGTCTGCTTGTCAAAGAGCGCACGGTGCTGAGTGGGCAAATAATTGCTATAAAGAAAAATTTAGTGAGTATGGACAAAACTGTGGAGGAAATCCATCAATATATTCTCAAGCAGTTTGTTACAGCAACACAGCTGCTGGACACGTAGAAGTTAGTTCTTGCAGAAGAACAGTAAGTGGTTCTACAACAACCGCCACAACTGGAGGACACGGTGGAGATGGAACTGCTGGAGGAGTTGGTCAAGGTTATTCACAAACTAAAACCGATGCCAGTGATCCAGCAGACTATGACGAAACTGACGGTCCTACCACTAGATCTCATACTAGTGCTGGCAATGCTGGTAAAGGTGGTAAAGGTGGAGATGGTGGAGATTGGGGAAGTGGTGGAGGTGGAGGCGATGATGGATTAAACGGATACGCAAGTAATGGCATTAACGTTAATGAAAGTCCAGGCGGCGGTGGAGACGGTGGAGAAGGAGGATACGCAGTTTCTGGTTCTGGATATGTTATTGACTCTTCAGGCGTAGATTCTGCTTACAAGGGTTCTAAGTAATATACATAAATTAGTTGATTAAATTATGATGGAAAATGAATATCCATCCTTGCCAGAACAGGGAAAAAATCTTGCCAAATTTACTTTTGAGGTCTTAAAAAAAGCACTTGCAAATGGTGGTGCTTCACTATTAGTCTCAGAAAAAGTGCAGAGAGAAAGACTAGAAATATGTAAGCAGTGTCCTAAGTATGATGAACTGCAACATAGATGTAAAGAATGTGGATGTCCTCTAGGTGCAAAGGTTAAATTTGCACTAGATTCTTGTCCACTAGGTAAATGGTCAGAGTCTGATGTTGATTGGGTTTCTGAAGAATATGAACACATTATACAACATCTTGATGAAGAAACACCAAAAGAGATGACTGAAGAACCTGTATTTCCAGAACCAGACAAGCACGATATTAAAGTCGGTGATAGGTATGAATGGAACTTAAAGACTTGGATGTGGAATGGTTCTGAATGGGTGAAATTGTGAAGAAAGGATTTGCTAAGAACTACACTGTAGTTGATAATTTCTTAGACCAAGAATCATTTACTGCTCTAAGAAATTCAATTGTTGGTAACAGAGAATATCCTTGGTATGTTTGTAGTAGCGTAGCAAATGTTCCTGAAGATATAAAAGGATTCAAACCAGAATATGAAAATAATTTTTGGAGTTGGTATGCTATCCATCTAGTTTATGCTACGGTTCCTCAAAGTTCATCATTCGACTATGTTTTTCAACTATTCAGACCTTTAATGGATATTAAAGCTTTGATAAGAATAAAGGTAAATTATTATCCATATACCAGCGAAATAAAAGAACACGCTAAACATATTGATTATGATTATAGACACAAAGGTGCCGTTTTTTCACTGAATACTTGTGATGGTTTTACAAGAATGAATAACGGAGATAAAGTAGATAGTGTTGCGAATCGAATGGTATTTTTTGACCCATCAGAATATCACAATTCTTCCACAACATCTAATGATAAGGGAAGATACAACATAAACTTTAATTACTTTTAATGTATGACTTGACAGACTCATAAAATCCCTGTAGAATACCTTTGTCCCGGTTGAAGATGAGAATCTAAGATCTTACCGGGACCAGTTAGGGAACTGTCACAGATCCCATCGGTAGAGTCCCCATTGTGCTATAATAGTCCTATACGCGATGAGGACTGTGATGCAACTCCGACCCCACCAGCAAGACGCTCTGGATTCGATGTTGGCATTTGACAAGGGTCAGGTTATCATCCCCACTGGGGGTGGTAAGACTCCCGTTATGTTCCACGATCTGATTGTCAACTGTCAGTATATCGACAATGGTATGACTACCGTTGTTGTTGCTCCCCGTATTCTGCTGGCAGAACAACTTTGCTCTGAGTTCTTGGAGCACATTGATACCACTAACACCCATATTCTTCACGTTCACAGTGGAGAAACGCACCACTTCTCTACCACTAACCCTAGTAAGATCAACCTGTTCGTCAACACTGCACGGACTGCTGGTGAGAATGTAATTATCTTCACCACCTATCATTCTCTGCATCGTCTGCAACAGGCAGATGTTGAGGTCAATACGATTTACTTTGATGAAGCGCACAATTCGGTTCAACGTAACTTCTTCCCTGCTACGGAGCACTTCTCTGCTGTTGCTGACCGCTGCTATTTCTTCACTGCTACTCCTAAGCACTCTATTACTATTTCCAAACCTGGGATGAATGACCCTGAGGTTTATGGTCCTGTTATCTGTAATGTTCCTGCTCCTAAGTTGGTAGAAGAAGGTTATATCCTTCCTCCTAAGGTTGTTGTGAAGCAACTGGATATGGTACAGGACAAGCAGATGATTGCTGACCGTGATTCTCAGAATCTGCTGGATACCATTGATGAGAATAACTTGGATAAGATTCTGATTGCAGCACGTTCTACCAAGCAGATTGTCAAACTGCTGAGTGAGTCTGACTTTCGTCAGCAACTGGCAGAGCGTGGTTATTCTTGCCTCTACATTACTGCCAAGACTGGTGCCATTATTGACGGTCAGAAGGTCAATCGTGAGGTATTCTTTGACACTCTGAACGCCTGGGGTAAGGATTCCTCTAAGAAGTTCGTTGTTCTTCACCACAGCATCCTGTCTGAAGGCATCAACGTCAGCGGATTGGAAGCAGTGCTGTTCATGCGGAACATGGACTACATCGGAATCTCCCAGTCCATCGGGCGTGTCATCCGTCTGGGAGGGTCTCAGAAGACCTTTGGACTGGTCTGTGTGCCTGTCTATGATAAAGTGGGCATCAGCACCGCCAAGAGCGTTCAGGCGGTCGTAGACACCGTTTTCCAGCAGGGTCTGCCTGCTGTGTCCGTGATCCGTCGCTGACCAGTTACGAAACCGTCCACCAGGAGCAGAAACCCTGCTCCTCCCTGCTATAATACTAAGATAATCA
>Ga0208428_1000600_pt1 | contig 16232 bp, 26 predicted proteins | sample DEB08_DNA_11_FD_184535 | JGI IMG/M metagenome (GOLD analysis project Ga0208428, IMG submission 184535) | Aqueous microbial communities from the Delaware River and Bay under freshwater to marine salinity gradient to study organic matter... | ecosystem: Environmental > Aquatic > Marine > Coastal ... | reverse complement strand
AAATTTTTTTCATCGGGCCGGCCGGCTAGTAAATTTACACCCATGGTGGTAAAACTGGTAGGGCAATGATAAAATACCCGGGGTATAGAAAAAACGCACAGCGGTACAAATACCCGCTATACCAGGTCTGGGCCAAAAGCACCGTACGACCGTGTTCCTCAGATCGCAAAAATTTGCACAGCACTCCAATTTGATCCCGTATACCCAGGTTGGCGACTGCGCCTTTACAGTGTATAATAACCTGTATGTCAAAGCCGCAATACTATTACGTTATGTGTCAAAAGGGCAGTTCGATACATCGTGCTTATGTGCAGTTGGATCCTGCTTCTGCTGACATACTGCATGACTCACTGGAATCTCGCTATGACGTGGTACAGGTGTGTGATGTGCCCGCCAGTGGAGTGGAACCGGATCTGCTCATAGACCCCGCCCCTTAAATAACAGTATGCTCTTGCGTACTGCCTTCATACTATATGTGCTGATCACCGTGTGTGCTTTTGGCTTCCATGACAACACCTTCGCCGTGTTCGATCTCCGGGAGCAGTTGCAGTGGCTACAGATCAACCTCTGGGAACTGCTACACCAACTGGAGTACGTGGAACCGCACCAGCGTGTGATAGTGTATGAGGAGATCCAGCACATCAGGTCAGAGATACAGCGCGTGGTGGATCAATTGATAGCACACGATCGGGCACAGCATCCGCTACCGTAGATTGTAAATTTTTACGCACAATTTTTTTTTTGGTCTAGCATGCCGCCTGGCAGTGTGCTATAATGATCGTGTATCGGATGCATGGCAACTGTGGGATCTGTGGATGCGAGAGTGGAACGGATCCCAACGCCATGGTGCATATGTGCTATGTCAATATAGCAGTAGCGTTTTGACCCGCAACATGATAAAATAGTAGCAAAAACAAAGGAACACACCAAACCAATGATACCATACACAGATCAAGAGAATGAATACCTGAGCTCAGGCTCATATCGCAAGTCAAACACCAACAAGCAACGCAAGGTCAAGCAGGGGCCGGACCTACGCAAACACGACTGGGCCATACGCACCACCATAGAGGTGGACGGTCGCACGTACATAGTGCCAGTGCAGGTCTAACATGAGTGAACAGCGTTATAACAGCATAGAACGGAACAGAGTGGACACCTGGGTTTTCCTGGGTTTTTTCTGCGCCATGTTCATCATCGCACACATATAGGTTGACCTGATCTGGTTTATAGTGTACTATAACACTATGCCACTTACACCAATAGTGATAGAACAGACATCCAAGGGCGAGAGATCCTACGACATTTTCAGTAGGTTGCTCAGGGACAGGATAATCATGTTGGAAGGACCGATAGGGGAGAACACCGCTTCAGTGCTGTGTGCCCAGTTGTTGTTCCTGGAATCACAGGACGCCCAGAAGGATATCACACTGTATATCAATTCACCGGGCGGTCTGGTAACGGCGGGCATGGCGATCTATGACACCATGCAGTATGTGAGATCAGACATACAGACCATAGTTGTGGGCCAGGCATGTAGCATGGGCTCACTCCTAGCGTCAGCGGGCACGAAAGGCAAGAGACTGATGTTGCCACACGCTAGACACATGATACACCAACCACTGGGTGGTGCGAGCGGACAAGCCACCGATGTCGAGATACGTGCGAACGAACTGTTGCGTTGGAAGAAAGAGCTCACGGAGATCTACCAACAGACAACCGGACAGCCACTCGACAGGTTGAAGGCGGACATGGAGCGTGACAAGTTCATGACACCCACGGAGGCGGTGGAGTACGGTCTGGCGGACAGGATAATCACGTCACGTGCCGAGGACGACCAAGGCCAATAGTCACATCACAAAACAGATTACCAAGCACCGATTAAATAGTTGCGAATAGTTAGCATTCGCAATACAATATGAGCATGACGGGTTTGACAGCAAGTACATTCATCTGGTTCAGGGAAGGCCTGGAGGCCTATCTGATCGTGCAGATGGCATGGTTGATGGCACAGAACCACACACAGCGATTGACTGTGTTAGGAAGCACAGCACTTGCCCTGGTGGCGAGCGCCGCGCTGGGCTACTTCGCGATGGACTACATCACTGACGATTTCGATAAAGTGGAAGCCTGGACCGCCCTGGCGGCCTCTGCCCTGTTGTTCTGGACAGCATGGTTCTGTCATGGAGCCGCACAGCACATGAAAGATATAAAGTCAAACATGGACGGTAGCATGATCGCACTGGCGACCATAGTGTTCCTTACTGTGTTCAGGGAAGGTGCGGAGGTCGTGGCGTTCCTCAGCGGGTTATGGGTCGCGGGTACGTCACTGCGTGACATAGGCACCGGTGCTCTATTGGGCATAGGCGCCCTGGCCATCGTATGCCATGTGTTCAGCAACAGGATCAAACAGATACCCATAGGCAAGATATTCCGCGCCAGCAGATGGGTGTTCACGGCACTGGCCATCTATTTCCTCTATTACGGCATACACGAACTACTGGAATAATCACAGCATAGAACTACGCGCTCTCGAGTGTAAGTACTTTTATGTACACTCTTGAGAAGCGCAAGATGATCTACATAATGACCCGCAAGCCGGTGTGGTACCACACGCACTGCATAACACCATGGCGGGGAACGCCACTCTGGTATGACCCCAGCTGGGTCATAGGCGACTGTGAACTGTGTCGCATGGACATAGAAGGTCAGGACTGGTGGAACGGCAGTTCCTACCGAAACTCACAGAAGAGATTGTTTGACAATATAGAATTGAACAAGAAGTATTGGTACTGATTATTTTTCGTATCTTGTTCGAGGTACGGGACCTTTGCTGAACTGTTTCTTCTTGATGTACTTCTTGGTACCTATCTTATAGACGATGGGTGACACGTCATACTGTTCCAGTGTGAATCGCTCATATCGTTTGTACAACTTCTTGATCCATTCAAGCATCGGTCACCCTCCGTCATTGTGATTACTTCTTCCAGAACATCAGTTTCTTGCTGATCTCCGCTAGGTCCTCGAACTTCTCGTTCACGTACCATCCGGCCACGAAACCGATTAAAAATCCAATTGTTAAAAACATAGTGTCTCCTCGTTATTGGTGATTGTATTTATTTTAGATCACTACGGCCAAGATGTATAACTATTAACATGAAAACAACTATCGTAATAGCATTATCTCTTTTGTTGACAGGTTGTGCCATACCTTCCAATCCAAAACTGTCATTCGGTAAGAAATGTCATGTTGCGGATGACAACATCACATACTCATACGTCTGGCTCTTTGACAAAGAAGAAGGGCTCGAGGCCACCGAGGCCCAGTGTGTGCATCTGCCTAAAAAAGATTAATTAAAAAAATTTTATTCGGATTTAGATTTCTCTATTTCCTTGTCAAGATTATCGAAGTCCTCGTTGACTTCCTTGATGTACTCTTCCTGTGTCTGGTGAGGTTTCTTCTCATCCTTGATTCGCTGACACTCCTTGTTCCATGGAGCAAATACACAGCCTATGGCCTTGCCTGCCTTGCCCATGTTTCCTATGGTTTCGATCAGCGTTGGCTGTTTGGCCTCATCCAACACTTTTGGTTTGGCACAGGATGCCAGACCCAGCAGTAAAACCAGTAACAGTATGATTGTAAGGTCTTCGATTTTCTTCATTCTGGTTATTTACACCAGATAAGGATTTTTGTATTTGGTGTTGATACAGACTATTGGAACGTGTCTTTAAGTGCGACTTTGCCGGCGTTCTCACCGTTCTTGATCACATAGTCTCTTGTGCCATTGGCACCCACGTTCACTTCCTTGCGTAGGTTCCTGAAGAGCAGTTTCTCTTTGCTCTCACGCACGAACTTGCTGATATGTGATGTTATTGTTTTTGTGTCTCTCATAGTTTTATTATATAGATTATTTATGCGTTGTCAACAGGTCAGATATGCTATTATTACATACTCACCTTTATGTGCACCTATTAAGGTTAGATATACAACTTATCCTAGATTGCTTTTACCATGCGTGTACAGGCGTCTGTGTGCGTTTAACAGGTAGACTAGACGTGGTTTATAGTGTAGTATTTTAACTGTGACGCCGCTTTAGCTCAGCCGGTAGAGCAACTGATTTGTAATCAGTAGGTCCGCGGTTCGAATCCGTGAAGCGGCACCACAAGAACCAATTATGCCAGAATTACCATATACACCAAAGAAGTCAATGGTCTCGCATGTGATTGGTCTTTTTGGGGGATTGGTGAAACGGGATCACGCATCCATGGCATGGATGAGTCAAGGGTTCGATTCCCTTATCCTCCACCAGAGGTCCCTTCGTCTATCGGTTAGGACACGTGGTTTTCATCCTCGAAAGAGGGGTTCGATTCCCCTAGGGACCGCCAACAAAATATGTGCCCGTAGTTCAGTTGGATAGAATACGAGTTTCCTAAACTTGGGGTCGCAGGTTCGAATCCTGCCGGGCACGCCAAAAGGACCTGTAGCTCAGTTGGATAGAGTGTTGGTTTGCGGAACCAGAGGTCACAGGTTCGAATCCTGTCAGGTCCACCATTTACTTGTGATTGTTATAAATGTATTCTAATGCCTTGTTGATATGGACATTACCTTTGCCAAGTTCCCGGGCCATGAAAAATATAGGCAATGGACGCATACGACAGAGCCTGCAGATGTGATCATAATGTTCACCGTACTTCTTCCACATGTAATCTAGATCATGCTGTTGCAGATAGTTCAGACCGATTTCGATGAGTGTTCTAGGTACGATGTTTTTATTGTTTTGTATAGACACAGCGTCATGGATGTGCTCCTTGCTCAACCTGATTCCGATTCTGTTCTTTGACAGACTGAAAGGTTTGCTGAGACTGGTTGCCACGGTCTTGATGCAAGGAGAAGAAAGGTCCACGCTGAGTCCTTTACTGATAGGCCACCATGCCATGTCCAAGTGCAATGAGCAGTGTCTTTTTTCTGCTATCTCTGTTACGGTCTCTAGTAAGCCAGGCACGTCACAACTGTGTGCCTGTGGGACACTTACCAACAGGTGACTGTTGTTGGGTATGTCCTCCGCGGAGATCTGATTGTTGTGTCCTAGGCTTTTGTGATAACTGAATTCGTTCTCAAACACAAAAAAATTGTTCGGATGACTTTGATACAAGTTGTCGATGTATTGTGTGCAACCTATCACTGTTTGCACGTCCTTGAAAAGTTCTAGTCCGATCAAGCGGCTCAACGGGTACGCAACCAACTTTTCTAAAAATAATTTTTCAAACTCTTTTTTAACCTCAGAATACTGCTTATTTCCAAAATCGGATAGTTCTGTTTTGTTGTGTATGTCCTCTTCGCTCCACGACTCTGCAGGAGTGTTGTCAATCAGTTGTTTGATTAGTTGTCTTGACATGTTTTTTTAAGGCAAATTATTTAACGGTAAATATTTTGCAGTGGAATATTTTTTTTCAAAGAGTGACGTGTTGTCTAAGAAAGCGGTGGATGGATTGGAACATACACTAGAAAAGTTTATAGCAACCAAAAAACCAACAGAGCACATCTTACCAGATTTACAGTACGGCATAGAATACGAACACATCAGAAACATAGTGAGTGACAGTGTAGAAAAATTGATAGGTCCTCACAGATCTCCTGGATGTTTCTTGCAGAGGAGTTTCAAACCACTTCCTATACATTCAGATTGGCCCAACAATCAAGATGCAGACGATGACCACGAACCCTATTGTGCTGTGCTTTTTCCGTTACGCTTCGACGGCCCGTGCTCCACTGTGGTGTTCCCGGAGACATCAAAAACCAAGCACCTGGACGAAAACGCACAAAAGAAAAACCACCAATATAGTACACAAGAACAAAAGATGCTGGGACACATAAGACCCGAATACCTAAACAGGGTGAGTAAACCAAAAAGCATCAAATGGAACGTGGGCGATGCCATTGTGTGGCGCCGAGAGCATCTACACTGTTCAGACAACTTTCCAGACTATGGAACAACATTCAAAGACAGTTTAGTGTTATTCACTACAAAAGCAAAATGAAACGATTTTATTCCATAAGGCTTAAACACTACCGAGAGTTCATACCCACAGCAGTGGCACAGCAGATGCTCAAAGAGGAATCCCCAATGATCCGATATCTTAACAACAACGGTGCTCTAGAGTTCAAATTCATCAAGTCACGCAACAGGCTAGACCTCTACGCGGACGAGAAGTATCTCATGCTGGCCAAGATGAAGTACAAGGACGTGTTTGAGAACCGTGCCAGGATGGGATTCATGGAACTGTACATCAGTAGGTTGATCAAGAAGAAGTTGTCATTAGCAAGAGGTAGCTCATGAAGTACGGTTTGTATTCTGACAACGATCTAAAAACCTTTGAGCAATGGCCGTTCCGTTGTCCATCGTGGGATCCGATGCCGGATGGCAAGAAGAACGTGGTGATACTGGGTTGTTCACACACCTGGGGGGTGGGACTGGAACCCAACGAGACCTGGGCACACCATGTGAGCCAACACAACACAGATAGGTTGAGATACTGGAATCTTGGACAGCCCGGCGCTGGCCCGGAGACAGTGGTCCGGATACTTTACTCATGCGAGAAGGTCATAAACCCTAGTATAATAATAGTGATGTGGCCCGAGATGAGTCGTAGGGAACGACTCGAAGACTTAGCTCTCAACCTCCTAGGTACCGATGAGAAACTGCGTTATGAAAATCACAAGACCGACCTCAACAACTTCCTCAAGAGTGTTTTCTTTCTGGAGAAGTATGCAGAAAAAAATCAGTGCAAGACCTTCCATTGTTTCGCTGACCACTACCATGATTTCCGTACTCCAGGGAACGCACCTGCGTTACTGGAAGACTACACCCTGAAGAACTGCTGGCCACACTGGGATAGTTTCGAAGCAAGGGAGAGATTTGATAAGCCGAGCCGTGCGCGTGATGGTCAGCACTATGGCATGGAACACCACGAGAGGTTCGCCCGACTGTTCCTGGGTAAGTTCGGTCAGAAGTTGAGATAATCTTTTATATCTATTCCGCGCAAGGAGTCCTGTCGACTGATAAATTCGTTCAGTTGTTGTGTGTTGTCCTCGTCTACTGCAATTTCATCGGGGGATATCTGTTTGGCCGTTAGTGTAAACTGATTTGTGTAACGCACATTTAATACACTTGGACTGTGCAAGAAAGCCCAGTCGTGTGGTATGCCCTTGTTCTTGGCGAAGTTTATTATGTCAGGTAACGTCTTTACATTGAAACAACTCACCGTTGTCCACATATCTATTTGTAGCAGTCTGTAGGTCTTCTGTAGTTGTTGATATGCCTCGACTGTTTTTTTATAGTCATGCCACTTGATCGGCCACCTTGTGTAGTCATGGACATCACCTATGCCGTCCAGACTCATGGTCACGATGACCATGATGCCTTTCTTTAGAACATCCTCTATTTCGGTAATCATCCTGGAGCCATTCGTGTTCATCCTCACAATCTTAACATTGTCTGGTAACTCCCGCAACATCTTTTTATAGTTCCTACTAGCGGTCGGCTCTCCTCCGTTGACATCTATTTCTAATATCCTCTGTTGTGGGAATGTTTTTAGAACCCCATAATTATCTACTCGGGGATATTGTTTTGATGAAAGGCTTCCGATCTTCGTGCTCAATCCAGCATTGCACGATTGGCATGCGCTGTTACACACATTGTCCAGCACTCCGCCTATTATGAGATAATCGTCTCTTATGGGTCTTAACAGGGTGTGTCTTTTGACACTGTTGGTCCTTATACTTTCACCTTTTGTCTCCTCGGACTGCTTACATCTCAGACACTCCCGGGGCCATTGTCCATTAGACATTTTGTCTTCTATATTTTTTAACCAATCACTATTTTCCATTTCTTCGTAACTTTTAAAACCTCTGTCAGTGATCATGTGCCCACACTTGCCCACTGTGCCGTTTTGATTCAGTCTGGCAAAGTGTCTCAGCCTAGGACAGAACATTTTTGTATCTCCTGACAAGGTCGGGCAAGGATAGAGTTTGACCTAGGTGTTTGATCAGTTTGTAATCAACATCAACGAATGTTGCGCACACAGGCACCTTTATCTTACTTTTACTTTTGTTCTGATGGACGTTGGTTATTTTCTTTATGTGCGTAAACGGACGTAATGTAATTTCGCCCCTGTAATATCTGCTCAGGTGAAGAAGCCAGATGTATTGTGGTGCAAAGTGCCTATCGACTAGCTCGCCTGCAGAGATTGCCTGTGATACTTTGTGAACGTCGAGGCTATTTTCTACACAGTATTGATTTACCCCAGACACAAAACGCTGTTCCGGATCTCTGATCATGACATCTATGTGTCTACACTTTTTTATCTCGCCATTGATAAATGTGGTGTCACACACTGCGGTGAGAGTGCTCCACCCAACCCTGAATATGGGGTAGACAGTGTGCACCCCGGTCTTGACAACCAAGCAATCTGTGTTCAACAGTTTGTTCCAGTGTGTCAGCATTTAGTTCCCTGCAGAGTCTAGTAAAAGTTCTTGTATGTTCTGTTCCATCAACACACCCCTGACATAGTCCTCGGCAGATATACTGTCGGGATCACTGAATGTCTGGGTGTTTACCTGGCCCGGGCGTATGAGAGTCATTTTTATGTTACTTGGCTGTGAGTTGAGTTGGTCGTGCGCCAGTTCCAGTGCCATTTTTTGGTTGCGGTACTGCATCGACTCGCGCATGGTCAGTCCGTTGATTGGTTTATCTTCTGTCCACTCACAGAGCTGTGTCGAGATGTTCCAGATATGGTGAATTCCTTTGGAGTGTTGCCACCGGTGCCACACCTCGAACAGCAGTTCTGTCTGTGCGTACATGCTGATCGCGTTGTTGATAAACATGTCGCAAGGTTCTATCAAGGACGCCGTGTGCACCGTCCTTCTGATGTTCTCCCCGTCACTTCGGGATATGCCAACAATGTCATGACCTAGATCTTTCAACTGTCTGTGAAATTCTTGTCCGATACCTCTCTTGTGTCCAGTAATGGCTATTTTCATATGGAACAGTATTTAAATAGGTATAATGAAGTCATATCACATACTGGATTGCGACAAACAGCAGAAGATAGCAGACAGTCTTTACGGCTTTTATGTAGGTATAACGGCCAACAGAGAGATCAAGGACTTCTGGAATCCTCTGTCCAGGGAGGAGATACAACTCTATTTTTCAATACCAAACAATCCCACCAAGCAATGGTTTGACAGTCTAGGACTCAAGGTCAGGGACATGAGTTTCACCATATGCAATGAGTATATAGGTACCGACATACACAAGGATGAACCTCCTGTCGTGGCCAAAATAAATTTTCCCGTGCTGAACACAGAAGACACCTATAATGTTTGGTTTGATGAATATGCCAATGAGATTGACAGGGTGGAATGTGATAGGCCCATCGTTCTACGCTCAGATATCTTGCACACGGTCGAGATAGGCAAAGACTCCAGGTTTCCTAGGATACAATTTAGTTTCTGTTTCTATAACGAACCGCTTCACTTATTAAAGTAGGGCATTCGATGAACCTATCATCGCGTTTGTGTATACGTGCGATTAGGTTAGACAGGTGCTCCTGATATCCCGGAGTGTCCCAAATGTTCTGCGCACTGAAGTCCGCCATGGTGCCCCAATCCTCGATCTTGTTCAGCCATACCCTGTCGGCACCGTACTGTTCTCCCAAGTCGACGATGGCATCCATCTCATGGTAATTGTCTCGTTGTACGACGAAGTGTAATATGAATCGGAAGCCATGCTTGTGTTTCTGTTCCGCCATACATTCCAATCCTTCGAGTACCTTTTCCCAACGACCGCCGAGTCTCAACTTTTCATATGTGTGCTTGGTGGCTCCGTCTATGCTGACACCCAACTCTTTTAGGTTACCGATCACATAAGGAACTCGGGCATAGAACTCCTTGAACATCAGTCCGTTGGTCAGGATGCTGTACTTGATGTTGTCTCGTCGGGGTGTCTGTTCCATGAAGTGCCTGTACACGTGTGATGCGAAAGGATCGCCATCGGATCCCATGTGTACCTGTATGGGATGGTCATGGTTGTGTAACCAACCATTTATCCGGTCAGCGAGTCGGATGCCCAGGTCGTACGTCGAACCTTCCTTGTGGAATCGCATGCCAGTCCTACAACTGGGACACCTAAGATTGCAACTGTCATCTATGGCGAGCCTCAGGTGCTGTATGCGTTCCGGATGGCCATCCAACACGGCACCTGACCTGATGTAAGAACATTGATGTTCGTTGCAGTAACGATACGTGCCGTCCCTGATGCTACCCTGTAGGTGTTGGTGCATAGAACCACCGATGATCTCATCCAGTGATTTTATCTGTAGGTTGCCTATGCTCTGTGGCAACCATGACTGGCACTCACAGGCAAAACACGATCCCTGCTTGTCTACCAGCACGGTGTCGAACGGTCTGGGACACCTGTTGTTTATCCTTAAGTCCTTGGCTGTGTCTATATGGTAATTCTTGAACAGTCGCTGGTTTATCATTTGTTGGGATCTGTGATCATGTCCAGGGTGAGCGGTCTGGACTCGTCGGGTTTCTGTGTGGGCATCTGATGAGACTTCCTACGTCGCCTGCGCTGTTCCCGTTCCTGTTGCTTCTGCATCTTCTTGGCACCTCGAGTGCTCTTGTAGTCGTAGTGTATGCCCATGATGTCACCTCCGTTCGTTGTAATTATTCGTCTGGTACCTCGTGTAAAAAGTTTACCAAATGCAACGATTAAGTGTTGCTATTATGATAAATATGCCTTACAATCCAGAGCGATCGCTAGGCCAGTGATCGCATTTTAATCATATAGGAATAAAAGGAGATCAATCTATAATGAAAATCACAAAGAAGAAGACGGCTATAGGTGCGGCGATTATTATCGCACTGATAGTGATCGGTTTCATAATGAAACCCAAGCCGGCGGAAGCGGCTGACATGGAAGTGTACGGTTCACTTAACTACATGCTTTCCAACAACGAAGATGCCAATGGCGTGTCAACGTCAAAGGCCGAGAACAATGGTTCCTCGATAGGAGCGAACTTCTCGCAGAACATCTCAGAGGGCGTTGACGGATTCGCAAAACTGGAAGTGGACATCGACGCGGATGACTCGGGATCGAACCCATTTGACTCAAAACTGGCGTTTGCCGGTGTGAACATGGGCACAGCTGGAATCATATCGGCGGGTAGACAGAACTCAGTGTTCAAGGGCGCAGTAACATCTAAGACAGATGTGTTCCCAGAATATGGAAACGGTGCCGCACAGAAACTGTTCAGCAGGGACTCACACACAGTGATCTACTCTAACACTTTTGGTGCGATACAGTTAGACAACTTGATCAAAGTGGACGGAACGACCGGTAAGTCAGGTGTTGACGTGTACGAGACAGCGGCCAGCATGGACATCAATGACGCCATGAACGTGGGTGTTGCTTACACAGATGACAAGGTCAATGAAGTGACCTACACAGGTGCGGGTTTAACGTATGCTGTGTCGGATGCGACAACAGTGGGTTACACGCACACAATCAAGGATGCGGAAACCACCAACCTTACCACAACCGCAAACGAGGTAGTCGCAAGTCACCTAGTGGACGACACGACATACTCGGTAGGTTACGGTAAAGTCGAGGACGGTGCCGCGTACACCACAGTTGGAGCCGAGAAGAAGATCGGTGAGAACTTCAGCATGTACGGTGCTTTCGAGATGACTGACCCAGCGTCTGGCGTAGACACGCAGGATGCCGCGGTTGGAATCAAGTTCACGTTCTAATCTAAACACAGTGGAGCCGGCGGAGATCCGAGAAGGTCAAGGTCGGCTTTACGCTTTTTAACGCTCCGCGTTATTTTTAATTTACGCTATTTTTGGTAATTTACGCTTTACTGATTACTTTTTTGCTATTTCGTTAAGATTTCCATCACAACATTTCAGACGAAAGGTGATCTTTCAACACATAGGGCAGTGTAGTTTTATACCAAATCGATACTGGTGGATAGGTGTTATAACTTGCGTTGTCCTTGTAGGGAGTTTTGAAATCTATGCCGAAACCATTCTTCATTATAGATTTTTGTATCGAACAATCTTTTGTGACCTCCACCCTTTGTTCCAATGGAAGTTTCATTACTTCAAAACAAATAGATTTATCTTGATAGAGGCTTGTCACTTCTGTATCTAGTTCGTGTGATAAATGTCGTGAATAAAGTCCACAAGATGCTTTCAGAGAAAGCGATTCGACAAAATGATTAGGACAAGAGTGCCAGTAAGAATCACTATCGTTTTCATCTAAGAACTTGTCATCCCAGTACGGGTATTCCTCGTGAATGTTTTTTCTGGTTCCATAACAATGGGAGTTCTGGGCAAACCATTCACGTGTTTTTGTTGATGCCGTTTTTGGATCTCTTCTGTACATGATCTCATACACTTCGCTGGCTAGGTAATCGACCCTGTGCATGAACATTTCATCAGCGTTGCTACCGACTAGCAGTATGTCTGGTTTTACATCGGCATCCTTGATTAATGGGTAGAGAGGTAGGAAATCAAAATAGTAAGCAGTCGGATCTGTCGCATATTGTCGTGCGTAGTCCTGAGAGTTGTTGTTGTCGAACTCTTTTATGATTACGTCACTGAAATTCAAATCTTTGTAAAGTTTTTTTTTGTAGTCGAGCGGCACCGTCTCTGGGTTGGTGACATGATATGAATATTGTTTGGCCCTTGGGAAGAACAAGTTCTGTAAAGAACTATCTATCCCCTCAGAAAGAGAGCAGGCCACTTCCTTGTAGGATTGCTTGATGGTACTGGAGTGCTTCCCCATTCTATCGAAGATATAGTCTTGTAGTTCGTCTATTGTTCCGAACTTTGACGACGACTGAAGTGCGTCTTGTATGTCTCTGTGGATATCGTGTAGTCTTTTCTGATAAATGTTCTTGTCGACTACCAGTTTGTGTTGTGCCTGTAATTGATAAACAGATTTAAATACGGTCTTACTTGCTGTTGGACACCTTTCCTTATACTTGTGTTCACGCTCTGAAAAAGGATGATAGTTCTGCCAATTCCCTCCTGTGAATACACCAGACTGTGTGTACGTGTTTGGGAGACTTTGACGCCTAGACACTTCGGCCAAATCTATATCTTTTTGGTCCAATGACAGCAGTTTGAAAGAATTAGTAATTTCTATTCCTTTGTGATATGAATAAAAAATTTTACTCGTATCAAAATAATCTGTTATAATCTCCGCTTTGTCCTTTGTGATCTTACAACAGCAATATGACCCGTTGAGTGTGTGTATCTTCTCCCATCTTTCTACTATGGTTTCTTCTAACGAGTCGTCTATGGCATAGCCGTAGTAGAAAACTATATAATTATCTTTGATTATTTTTTTGCATTTTTCATCGTGCCAGTAATACCATTTACCAAAACTATCTTTGGTTTTTGTTGTGTCCGAAATGAAAAACTTCAAAGTTTTACTCCTGTTATTTTAATTATCGCCCGGTCAACGGCACTTTGATTTTCTGTCCAGTGTAATGCTTGCCAGTTGTTGAGTCTTATACAATCACCTGACTCCCATGTCCAAGTTGTATCGTTTATGTTGAATATTTGTCCCGTCACATGGTCATCTATCGCAACAAACATCCTCCAAACGTCTATAGCAGGGCTTGTTAAACTATGATCTAATTTCAATAGTCCTGGCATGGTTTCGCAGATTCTTTCAATGTACTCTCCTAGGAGATCGAGGTGTGGGTGGCAAGTCTCTCCCGGTTTTTGTATCTGTATCTTTGCCTCCACAAAGTTAAGTTGTGGCCATTGTGATTTCGCCCAATCTGAAATCTTGTTGTTTCTGATGCTAGAGTACCCTTCATCGCCTTGTGACGGATTTGATAGGTCGAATGTTGGCACAGTCATATTTTTTAGTTTTCTAAAACCCCATGAGGATACGTTGGCCACTTTTGGTGACACATCGTAATCATTTATGGATTTGGTCCATTCAATATATTCTTTTAAGTTCATCTATCGCTTTTAAGTAATTTCCTTTTGGTTTAGTCATGTACTCGATCTTTTTTCCGAATAGAGTGTCTGACTGTGTAGGTAAGGTACATTGTAATTTTTTCTTACCTATAACAATTAATCCGTTCAGATAATATTGAGGTGTGAAGTCATGTTGTGATGATAAGAATTCAAATACTGCTTTTGTTCTTTCAAAACATTTTGGAATTCCATCACCTATTATTGCATATTTGACATCGCTCTGTAGTAGTCTTTCAAAATCTGGTAACATGTGATCGCTATCGTGGTGTCCAAAAATTACAAAATCATGATTAGTCCAATCGTATGTGTGGCTGTCTTGGAGCACAGTTATAATGTTTTGTGTATTTGGATCTATCGAGTGTTTGACTAAATTGAAAAATTTATTTCTCTTCGCTTCGTCTAAAAACAAGTAATTGTCGACCAGGTATAGTTTTTTATTGGTATCTTTTATTTTGTTCCAGACATGTTTTGCTGTAGTTCCTACGAACGTGCCTATTTCACAGACGGTATCGGCATCGCTGTTTGAAACTATGTTAGTAATGTAGTTGTATTGTTCTTTGGTAAAGCCTGACCAAAAATCTTGTAAGTGCATGGCAGTATTTAAAACACAGATACCACCACCACAAAAAAAGGCGACATGAAGCCGCCTTGATTTGTAAATTAAAAATTACTGTAATTTATTAATCCCGTCGATTAGACCCGGAAAGAATTTGCTAGACCATTTTTCGTAAAGTGGTTTTGCTTTTTCCATCATTTGGTTTTTATCTTTTTCGTTCAATTGATTAATCTCACAGCCTCTTTCTTTTGCAGTTGTTTCAAACTGATCAGCGTCATCTTGTGACCATTTCCTTTCTAGTCTAGCCGCTTTGTGAGCCGCTTCTAAGAAAAGATTTTGATCTTCTTCGGAAAGTTCGTTGAAGAACTTTTCACTTACAAGTATGTCTGTTAAGAACAGGGAATGTTCCGATTTTAAAAAGTTCTTGGCATTTTGGAATCTGATGTATGTGGTATCTTTTCCATCTATGCCTTCTGGTAAAGTTAAGTCTGAAGTTACATCTTCGTCGTTTACTCTCTTACCGTGTGAACCTCTGTTGATGTTAACACCCAGTGATGTCCAAAACTCTTTAGTGATCGGGTTTCCATTTACTCTTATTGTCTTGTTGTTTAGGTCAGAAAGATTTTTAATCGCCGTATCAGAACCGATAGTTCTGTATCCTCCTGAGTATGTGTAGGCTAGTCCTCTGATACCTGATTTCTTACCAAGTCTTTTGTTTATGGCAGAACCTATAGGTCCCTCGAGTACTCTTCTTGCATGTGCATGGTTTTTGAATAAAAATGGCATATCAAATGCTAGGAAGTTGTTGTCGCCTGTCGACATTCCTAATTCCCAGACCTCAGTCTGAGACATTTGAATCACGTTGTTCCTCACTAAATCCAAAATTTTGTCTCTTGTAAAATCTGCGTCGTATTGATCTCTGTACTGTTCCGTGGTTAGTATTTCGATCTTGTATTGTGGTGCTACTTCTTCTAACATTTTAGCGAATGCTTTCGCAGTTCTTAAGAACAAGTATTCCGGTTGGTGGGCTATTAGCCACTTGATGTTTTTCATTGAACTTCTCCTTGTATTTCAATTTATTTTAAAACTGCTACTATTTAGTGTAGTGCTGATATTTGTTAATCAAATCTGGTAAAATTAATTTTTTATTGTTCTTCGTCGGAATGAATTTCGTTCAACAGTTGTCTCAGTTTTCCGCCTTCTACGGTGGCTTTGACTTTGATCCCCAGTGACTCGCCCTTTCTAGGATCTGGAATATCTGATCTAGCATCTTTTGACGTGTCACTGCCCGTCACTTTAGAGGTCTGCTTCAGAGAATCGTATATCTTGTTCTTACCTTGCTGATTGTAGCTCTGAGACTCATCTTCATCCAAACTTCTGATACGCAGACTGTCCACATCAAACTCAAGATCCACTTTTTGACCAACACCAGAACTCGATCTGGTCTTCATGAACTGTATCTGATATCTGCCACGTTCCTTCATTGCCCTAGAGGTGAATATACCTATCACGTTGTCAGCAGTCTGTATCTTGGACAGTCCACCCGATATGTGACTGTGATCAAACTCTATCTCCTCGACCGATGCCCTGTTCAACTGTGATGCTGTTGCT
>Ga0208428_1000592_pt1 | contig 16342 bp, 28 predicted proteins | sample DEB08_DNA_11_FD_184535 | JGI IMG/M metagenome (GOLD analysis project Ga0208428, IMG submission 184535) | Aqueous microbial communities from the Delaware River and Bay under freshwater to marine salinity gradient to study organic matter... | ecosystem: Environmental > Aquatic > Marine > Coastal ... | reverse complement strand
CTACTGGCGCGCCGGCGCCAAAATTTTCATTTTGGCAAGCGGCGATCTCGGTTCCTCGCCACGCGCTCCAGCACCTCCGGCAGTTCATCGCGGTCGATTCCAGTCCCAAGCGAGAGCACGTCGAGAATCTCAGAGGGCGCGCCCTCGGGGTACCAGTCCAGAAAAAGCTCCGCGTTCGCACGGTCGAATGAAGCTCCAAGTTTTAAGTCTACAGTTCGCATTTCAAAATCTCCTCAGTGAATAAAAATAGTATAGGGGAGCGCGCTCCCCGTGTCAACCTTTTAGGCCGCCTTATCTTGAATAATTCTCCAAGGGGCGCCGTTAATTTTGCCATACGGCACACGCTTTTTCTGCGCGAAGCATTGCGCTAGAATTTGCGCCTCAATGCGAGCATCCGACAGCGCGGTGTGGTCTTCAATGAAGCCATAATCACCGGAGCAGAAACGGTAAGCGTATTCTGCGCCAGAGCGCAAGTTACCAGCCGATGAAACCCAGCCTTGCGAGCGAGCCAGTCGCTTGTATTGCTTTTGGCTCAGTTTGGTTTCACAAGCGAAGCGCCAAAGGTCAAGCGTTTTGAGCGGAGCAGTCAAAACCGAGCCCTTGCCACCGAGTGCGCGGTGAGTGTTACGCATCACGCGGAAGTCGAAACCGGCATTGTAAGCGCAGATTACGGTCACGCCATGCTCTGCAATGTCAGAGCGGAGCGCCTTCACAATCTTGCGCCACGGGGTCAGCTTGACCTCACCACGCTCGAGCATTCCGGCATAGTGAGTAAACAGCTTGCCAGCGTAAAACGCGCCCATCATGGTTTTAGCGTCCGTGAAAATTTCCTCCACAAGCCAATTGCGCTCCAGAATCGTGTTGCCGCGCTTGTCACAAATCACATAGCCGATGTCATAGACCGAGCCAGTGAGGTCGGCGGTTTCAGTGTCAAGAACCAAAAAAGTATTTTTCATCGAATTAAGCTCCAAGCTGTTCATTGATTGATAGGGCATCATAGCACGTTAAACCGTTGGCTTGCAAGGTTTGAAGCACAGATTTATTGTCGTCAAACATAACCGCAGTTTTGCAGAATTTGCGCCAGCTAATGGCATTCTGCGAGCAGTAGAGTTTAAGGCCGCGCAGTTTTAGAAGGTCATCCGGTGTGCGGTCTCCCTCACGGCGGCTGATAATCTTCTCAGCAAACAGGCCACGCGAGCCGAAATAAAAATAATCGGCTGGACCCATGACGCGAGCAGTGCAAACGATAATTTTGGCGTTGTTTTTGCGTTGAATCTTGCGCCATTCGTGAGCGAGCGGGAGAAGGGTATCGCGCTCGATTAGCTTGGCGGTAGAATTTTCGCGCCAATGGTCGAGGTCGAGTGACCCGTCAGGCCGTGTCGCTTGGCGATGGCTTGAGTCAACGATAGTGTGGTCAAGATCAAAAATAAAGTGCATGGTTTATGCTCCTAGTAGTGAATAAAGAAACCCGAGTATAGAGCAAATGTTCAGGGCTGTCAAGTTGTGAGTGCGATTATTCACGCTCTGGATGGTCAAGAGTCCGAGACCGGCGACAGCGAGCATTGGCCCGAGTTGGGTTGCCATGTTGAAAGATGCGGCGACCATTAAGGCCGCCCCAGCCCAAGCGATAACGCCCATCATGCGATGGACTCCAGAACGCTTGAGAGTTCCGCTTTGGTGAGATCACCTTCGCGGGTTGGCAAAGCCAGAGCCTTGCGAATAGCGGAGAGATATTCCGCTTTAGTGGGCGTATCAGCCTTGGCTGTACGCTTAACAGGCGAGAGCTTGACGTATTCAACGCCGATGCTCTGAGCCTTAGAGATGACCGAACGATAGGTCACATTGCCAAAATCGGCGGCCAATTCCTTGGCCTTGGCAAGGTTAAGGGGAGCCGCCGCAGTGATGCGAGCGACCATTTCAGGGGTATAGTTAGACATAGCAAGTCTCCTTATTGATTGATTGAGGTTATATAGTAAGCGATAAATTAAAATTTGTCAATGGTAAAATTCACATTTTCGCGTCTTTTTTGCGTCCGTGCATTGCGACGGTCGCGGCGACGTTTCGCCCGAAGTCGAGCCTCGCGCTCGGCTGGTAGCTCGAAGATGTGCGCGAAGATAATGCCGCCGCAAAAACCGACCGAAGCCGTGACCGCGATAATGAGAATGATTTGCATTTCCATGGGCGTTGCCCTCCTCTATTGGATGCAAGCATTATCGCAAAAAAATTCGTCCGCGTCAACCCCCAGTTGTGGGGCGTGTCGCTTTAGGCGACAGGTGGGGGGTTAAAAGACTTGACATTTGCGCGTTCGCGCGCGCACCCCTACACGTACAACTTTGGGTATTTTCATACCTCGGAAAAAGAGCACTTGACAAATCATCTCAAATCAAATATACTTCAGAAAATTGGAGAAATTTTATGGCAGATTATTTAGTAACCCTCAGCGCAGAGATAGAATCAGAATTGGGATTCACCACTATAACTGCGAGTCTTACAGGCAATGGTGTAGCTACAGATTCTAACAGCCCCCTTGAACTAGAGCCTGGAGATCGTGTAGGCTTTAGAAAATTTGTTTTTAATCTTCAAGGCGGCGCTGTACCTTCAAATACAGCCACTGCCGTAGGGTTCGCGAGCACTCATTGGACAAACACAAGCAATCTTACATTAACTACTTCTTATCAGTATAAAACTATAAAAACAGGCGTATCAGTTACTGTAACTGATCTAATCAGTGTAGGAATTAGTTCAGGAAATGCAAGCTTCTCAGACAACACTTACTATAGAGGTGCTGCTGAAAGTCCAGACCTTTCTATTACTTTAGGCAACACAAGTATTGAAATAGCTACTACAGCCACTTCTTTTACGCAAACAATATCAAATAAAAGTGGAACTGCCTCAACTAACTCAAGCATTACAGAGTACAGAATTAAAGATGCAAGTAGTACTCATGAAAGTAGAACAGGTTACGGAAGTATAACAGTAACAGATGTTCCTCCGAATGTAGGTTTTTCAAAAAATTATTCAGTAGAAGCACGAGTCACTACTGCCAACGGCGGTAATGGATTATTTAAAAACTGTCCTGATTCTAGCTTTTCCGTAGTAGCAACAACTACCGCGGCCAGCAACGCGCCTTCCTTAGATAATTATGGAGTAGCTCTTTATGATGACCAAGGAGACTTAATAACTTCTTTTACTTCAGGTCACACAGTATTACGAAAAATATTTGCAACTTCTTCCGCTGTGTCTTTGAGCACAACCACACATACTGATGTAGATACAGGACTGACAGGAATAACTACAAGCAATTGTGTTATTGCACTCGAAGGAGATACTACATCAACTCAAAATACTTCAGGATCTGTTCGAATTCCTGCGACTTTTGTGACAGGCGGGAATGGAAATATTCATGTACGTATTGGAAGAGTAACAAGCGCTAAAAGTGTAAATGTAGAAGTACTACAGCATAAAGGTGCCACTATTGGAGCGAGCTCCACAAATCATGGTCTAGTAATAAAAAACGGAGACGACGAAACAGTAATTGATGAAAGCTCAGAAGTGTTTAGTGTTCGAGAAGTAATTGATATCGACCATACTTCAAGTAGTCAAGTTCTTTATCAAAACGATGAAAGTTTCTTTATTTATTTAGAACTTACTCAAGGCAGATATCCTGGAGCTGATGGCCCTCCAATTCCTGCGTTAAGCTGTAGTTCTTCTGTAATACTTATTCCTCCTATCTTATTTGGAACAAAACACTCTGATGGCTCGTATAAAACTGTCTTTATGACATTTCAAAAACCTACAAGTCTTTCAAACTACAAACTTGCTATGCTTGTGCCGGGGTCTGCAAGTCCAGAGTACTACGGAGGGTCTGCTTCGGATTATGGACTTGAAATAAATGATAGTTCCGGCAATACTGTATGGCGAAGTGATTATAGACAAGCTATTGTAAATAATGTTATTGCAGCGAATCAGTTTACCTCAGGAACAAATCAAAATGGAAACTACGATGTAACTACTGGCAGAGATGGAGTGGATGCTCCTCTCCAAACAGTGTCCGATTTTCCGTTAACTTTAAATAGCCGAGATACTTCGGTATCTTTAACAGGGTTAAATGAAATGGACCCTGCTAATTCTTTTGTAGCAGGAGCACTAACAGCTATGTCAGTAGAGTATTACGCAGGCCGCCATCTTGATCAAGAAGAAGGTATTGATCAGCACAGGGGAGGAGGTATTCATATTCTAGGATTAAGAATTAGTAATACTACGACTGCCTCTCTTCAAACTTATAGATTTAGAGGAGGTAACGCAAATGGAACTAACTACGGGGTCCGAAATCCAAACAGTTATCATCCCGAAGGACACTTTGTGATATTTAGGATAGTATAGAAAAACAGTACTTGACATTCAACCCCCTCTGACATATAATTGGAGAATACGAAATCGGAAACCCAAATGTTAAAAGTAACTTACAAACATTGGAAAAGTGGAGTCAGACTGGAAGCAATCGGAACTATGCCCAAAGGAGTTAATAATGGGATGAGTGACCGCATTGTTGTTCTACAACCTGATGGCACTTATAAAGATATTATTAAATCAACTATAGTAAGGGTAGAGGAATGCGACCCAGAATAAAATATGTATTTGCAGCATTGCTGTTTTCAGTTCCAGCTTTTGCACAGGAAACTGAAGCACCAGAGCCAATCATTACAGAATCGACGGTAACAACGAAGCAGGAGACGGATTTGAAGTCACCTCCTGCATCGGCAATAAGTCCTACAATCAACACGAGTAATAGCGACTTATGTACCTTCGGCGTAGCGGGTGCGGTGCAAACTCAGATACTCGGTGTATCAACCGGCACGCAGATTACAGACGATAACTGCGAAATGCTGAAAAACGCGAAAACTTTGTACGATATGGGAATGAAAGTTGCAGCGGTATCAGTCATGTGTCAGGACCAACGAGTATTTGATGCAATGATGAATGCTGGAACACCTTGCCCCAAAGATGGACTGATTGGAGCAGAAGCGAAGGCAGCATGGGAAGTAGCAGACGCAGAAGAGCCTGAAGAGCTCAAGGAAAAGATAGAGGAATTTACGAGTGACGAAAAGACACTTATGGGCGCTGGCGGCGTTCTTGCTTTGCTCGCCTTACTCCTACTCTGAAGAAGTTTACGGTACTACAAACAACGCTGCTGCTTTTGGTTTAAATTGGGTAATGACCAATATACTTCCATCCCAAGCTGGACTGGAAATAAATGGATTGGTATACCAGTATACAACAGTAAAAGATCCTGAATCAGGAATGATTGTGTATGTACAGAATGAGTACGCAGATGGTTCAGGATATATTTTTCGAAATGTCGACGATTGGTCAGGACTTCCAGGAAATACAGTTCGTAAGAAATTTGCTTTTCCAAACTTAAATGCAGAACTGTGGGGTCCGGGATCAATTGAAGTAGAAGGCGAAGGAAGTGTAGAAGATGCCAGCGTGGTCTATTCGTATAGGTACGATACGTGTTTTGATCCTCAAAGCGACCCGAGTTGCCCCGGATACGAAGAACAAGTTGAAGTACCCGAGATTCCAATTTATGACCCGCTCCAAGACCAACTGGTACAGGAGGACATGGAGAGGAAAGCTCGAATACAGGAACAAGAAGAAGAGGAAGAAAGGCAGCGACGACGAGAGCAATGGGCAATCAGCAACGCTCTTGAAGACTTGCTGGGTGATGGAGATAACCCTGGGCTCGTAGATCCAGTTGCAGAAGCAATGGCACTAGCGCTGACATCTCGCACTCTTCCTACAGATTATTACTACGGTTTAGATGGACGAGAGTACTTCGATACCGTAGTTCTTGAAGGTGGGGACATACCCGACAACCCTAGTGCAAGACGCAGTAATCTTGCACAACAACTGCTTCACCAGCAGATGGTAGACTCACAATACGAGTCAAGTCAACAGGAGACTAAGTAATGTTGAAAGTAGTAGTTCCAATGGCATCGGCCATTTTGGCAACAGAGTTCGTAATGGCTCAAACCGAAATCGTGGGTAATGTTGATTCAAAGTGTATCATCATTTCAGAAACCCCAGGAGTCTACGGCAACCCGAATCCCTACAAGCTGACAACAACTTCTTCGGATGGTGGTGTGCAGCCAATTATTCGATATGACGTACTTGCTGCAGACTATTACAAAGCTGTGATTGAGCATCCAATTGCATTTTCTTCATCTCCTTCACTTGACGATACAGTGACATGGACTGGAGATGTAGAAGTATCCGAAACGTCAGATGAAGATATGGCAGGATACGATGATGCTAAAGTTGAGTATGATAACGCGCACGAATATGAAATGACTGTAGCTGGGAGTACGTGGTTTAAGATTTCTTCTACCGCTTCTTTCGGTTATAACAAATCATTTCCTGCAGGAACCTACACCGCCGTTGTGGAGGCAGAGTGTATTCCTCTGTAATTCGTTTTCTACTCCTGTTGTTTGTAAGTGGGTCAGCAATGGCCCACGAACTTACACCGACATATCCTGAGTTACGTCCTTCGTATATGAATGATATACTTGAAGCGAAATTGAAAATGTGGAATGCTCGCGTGGATGTAGAATATTATAAGATTGAAGTCACGGACGAAGACTGGAATGATGTCCCTTTCATAACTACAGAGAAAGTGTTTAGATTAAACTATCTGGGTAGGAGAGACATTAGTGTATTTCTTCCGAGTGACACATCTGCCAGGTACATATGTACCAGGTCGATGCTAGAAAAAGGAAGTGCTGGAAAAAGCATTATATCATCAAAAGTTTGTTCGAAGATTAAGTGAGGCCTCGCATGAGACTCTTTTACATACTATTACTGATACCTTCAGTAGCTTTCGGTCAGTCTGTAAATTTACAGATGCCGGGATCGCCACAGAGTTATCAGTCGGATCGATTTAGGCATGGAGACATGGATTGTTCTAACGCCATCGGTTCTTCCACGAACCTGGAGTTTGGAGTTCTTGGCCTTATCGACGAACCAGACTATTTGATGCAGAATTATAGTACGGGCGGCACATCTACAGGCGTGTATGCTCGCATAACAATACCATTGGACAAACCAAAGGAACGAATAAATTGTAACACATTATATCAACTTGCACTCGAAAGAGAAAGATTGGAGGTGCAGAGACTGAAGCAAGAGGTGGCAAACCTTCGAGCACTTCAGTTTGAGAACGATAACTGATGGCAGAATTTGAATTTGCTGGAATGACATTTAAGGGCGGAAAGGCTGCAATAGTCTTTACTGCCCTTTCTACGTTAGGGGGAGCGCTTTGGGCAGGCTTTGAGTTCTACAAAGACTACATGGATATGCGAGAAATCGTAGCAAATATTGATGTAGGTGTAATCGAAGCACGAAACGCACAAATTGAAATTAAACTTGATGAAGCTATAGACTATACGCGCGATATCAAGAACGGTCTAAAAGATGACATTACTCGTATTGAACGCGTAACAGATAGTACAAGTGCACGTGTTAAAGATATGCAGTCAGATATAGATGAAAGACTTCGAGAAGTATCCGAACTCACTCGTGAAACAGAAAAAGACGTACGTGATACAATGCGAGATGTAGAGAATAGGATCGAAAGTGATATGGAGAAACTCGAAGCCGATCTCGAAGAAAGATTACAAAAAGCCTTAGACAATCCGTTAGCGGACTGAGGTACCAAAAATAAACCTTGACTTTGCAACTGGTATGGAGTAGAATTGCAAAATGGGTAAAGAAGTTACGACAATATCGCCAGAAGGTCTTGAAGTCGCCAATTGTTATTTGCAGTATGGTAACATTCGTGCTGTCTGTGAGTTTATGGGAGTACCCGAAAATCAAGTCGTTGAGGTCCTCAACAAGCGTGAAGTAAAGAAATACATTGATACCGTTTATCTCGATATGGGGTATCGCAACAAAAATAACATTGCTACTGTGCTCGATGAGATGATTGCAAGTAAGCTCGACGAAGCACAAGAAACTGGTGTATATTCTTCGAAGGATCTTGCGGACTTACTACAGATGGCACACAAAATGCGCATGGATGAAATCAAAGCGCAAGCAGATTTACTAAAAGCCGAAACGACTAATATTCGTAATCAAACAAACGTTCAGATAAACGATGCAGCTCTTCCATTCGGACAAGGTAATTATGGTAAACTCATGGAGAAGTTGTTAAATGGCGACGGACAATAATACAGAGCGAATGCTCGCGGCAGCCGAACGAGTTGATAATCTTGATATGCGAGTACGAGAAATTGAAGTCGAGATGGCACAGCACGAAGCACAGTGCGAAGAACGATGGAAAACCACTTTTAATCGCCTTATGGATATTGAAGAGGGTATTAAAAGAATGGAAAACCGTCTTATCATGGGTGCAGGAAGTATGATACTCTTCCTCGCGGGTGTCATTGTGACGCTACTAATGAAATAGATGCCAATTGAATATGAATTTCAACCAAAACGACGGAGATTTTTAAAAGACTTTATTTTTGCTTGCTCTATAGGATTCAATATAGGGCTAATCATCGGGCTACTAATGTTAGCCTTTTCCTAGGAGACAGTTATGGAAAATGTACATATTTTTAAGAAGCACGGTAAGTGGATTCTTAGTGAAAACGGAGCAGTTCTTCATGCTTCAGAAGATTTTAATGAAATCTTCGAAATGGTAGCAGAGCATGAAAAAGAAGCTCCACTCCCAGTACCCGAAGTTCGGGAATACGATACCTTAGAAGAGGCTATCGCAGAGGAAGACTAATGCCAGGGCATTATGGACACGGCGGTAAAAAAGGTAAGAAGAAAAAAGGTGGTAAGAAAAAGAAGTCTATGGGCGGCTTGACAGCAGCACAGAAGAAGCTTCCCCCAGCATTGCGAAAAGCAATCATGAAGAAGAAGCGTGGCGGTAAAAAGAAGAAGTAAGCGTAAAGCTGCTAAAAAGCGGCCAGTGCCTACAAACAAAAAATTGTATGCACGAGTAAAAGCTGAAGCAAAACGTAAATTTAAAGTTTATCCTTCAGCTTACGCAAACGGATGGCTAGTAAAAACTTACAAAAGCCGAGGCGGTAAATACCGCATGGGAAAGTAAAATGGAGTGGATTGTATTAGCAGTTGTAGCTGGGGGCGCTTGGTGGTGGTGGAGTAAAAGAAACAAGCCCGGAGGCCCTAAAGGCGGAAGTTCCGGTGGTTCTGGGCTTAAGTAATGGCAAAACCACAAGGCGGACTCACTAAGTGGTTCAAAGAAAAATGGGTAGATATCTCCCGTCCAAAAAAGGGCGGGGGTTATCACGCCTGCGGTCGAAAGACTTCAAAGAAAGGAAAATATCCAAAATGCGTTCCTGCAGCAAAAGCAGCTCGTATGACAAAAGCTCAGAAAAAATCCGCTATTCGTCGTAAAAGAGCAGCAGGCAATCCAGGAGGCAAGCCGACTATGGTAAAAACATTTACCAAGCGGAAAGCGAGAATGAGACGTGGCGGCAAGAAGAAAAGGTAGAAAGAAAGACCCTCGTTTAGCACGTGCACGGGTAAAAGGGTACAACAAACCTCGTCGTACTCCAGGCCACCCAAAGAAGTCCCATATTGTCGTAGCAAAGGTAGGTGACAAAATCAAAACGATTCGATTTGGGCAAAAAGGTGCAAAGACTGCAGGAAAGCCAAAGAAAGGCGAAAGTGCCGCAATGAAAGCAAAGCGTAAGAGTTTTAAAGCTCGTCACGCAAAGAATATTGCAAAAGGCAAGATGTCAGCAGCGTACTGGGCTGATAAGGTGAAATGGTAATGTTTGATCGTCAAGTTGAAGAGCTAAACTCAAGCTGGGCATATAAGTATGATATTGACCAGTACGCAAAGCGAGAACACTGGCAAATCATGAAAGAGCACCCTTACGTAGGTGATTGTGAAGATTACGCACTTACGCTACTATATTTAATCAGTGGTAAGTCTATGTGGAAGTTTTGGTTTTATCTTATTACTGGTAAAGCACAAATTCGTAGAGTTACTACAAAAAACGGAGGAGGACACGCCGTTCTTCGTTTTGGAAAACACTGGGCAGACAACTGGACTAAGAAGTTTGTCGAGTGGGAGGAAATGGAAAAGCTAGGGCACAAAAAGTATTACTGGTTCTACCTTCCTCAAGACGTGGCACTTAAACTTGCCATCGCAAAGTGGAAAAAATAGTGGGAGAAGATATTGAAAAAGCCGGCTATCATCCAGCAGATGTAAATGGTGATAACAAAGTTGACGACCAAGAAAAAGCGATGTATCTCGAGTTCAAGCGAAAAGAGCTAGAAGACCAAGATGCAATGCGAGATGCGCAGCGAAAAATGACATGGTTTGCACTTGCAGGTATGCTACTTTATCCTGCTACAGTAATGACTACAGAGGTCATGGGACTTCATCAAGCTGCAGAAATACTAGGGTCAATGGCTTCAGTATATTTTGTTTCCGTAGCTGGTATTGTAGCTGCATTCTTTGGTGCTCAAGCATGGTCTGGCAAAAAATAACACCATTACTGTTTTTAACAGGATGTGTTGCAATGTCACCAAATCTTGAGATACACGAAGACTTGGTAACAGGGCAGGAGTACTACAGTTTTGAGCTTGGAGTGTCTTACCCAAAGAAAAAATTTATGACTCCGGAAGAGTGGATAGAGTATCATGAGTCTCCGGATAGCCAAAAGGAAGCACTATATGCTACTTATAAAGAGCGAGAAGAAATTGAAAAGCGCTGGGAAAACTTTATTGAGAATTGTCTCCTGGCCGGTACGCTGGATTGCTAGTTTTTTCTTCAACGAGTGGGAAGTCACTATTTGGATAGACCCCCAAAAGAAAACAGAGTATCTCTTTAAATGGCTTGATAAATGTGAGCCGAAACACTTGAAAGGACGACTTGTATCTGGAGAACCTTTTGAGCTACGAACGCAAGAAGCGTTCAACTACCAGATTAAAAAGGTGAAGTAATGCTAGGAATGATTAAAATGCTTCCAATTGTGATACTTCTTGCAGGAGCAGGATACGCGTATCATACAACTATAGTAAGCCAAAAAGATGCAGTAATTGCAAGGCTAGAAGCAAATGCAGTAACTCTTAAAGAGAATGCCATGCGACTCGAAACTGCGTTTGAACGAGAGCAGGCAGCACGAGAGCGCTCAGAACAAAACTTACAGTCTCAACTAAAAGCAGTGGGAGATTTGACCGAAAAGAATAATGCTATGCAGCAAGAAATGGATGGATACTTGTCTATTTTTAAACGTCATGATATGACTCGTCTTGCAAGAGCAAAACCTGGGTTAATTGAGCCTAGGATTAACAAAGGAACACAGGCAGTATTCCGTTCCATTGAAGAGGCAAGCAAGGAGGTAGAAAATGCGGATTCTCAGTAGTGTATTACTATTATCACTCGGAGGATGCTCGCTACTACAACCGCAACCTCTGCCAGCGCCAGAACCAATTATTAAAACAGTAACAGAGTATAAGACTCTTGAGATATATCAACCTCCGTTACCAAAAGCAATTGACTTACAAGATGTAGAATTTTTTGTAATTACAGAAAAGAATTTTGAAGAGCAAGTAAAAAAGCTTGAAAAAATGCAAAGCGGTACTTATGTGCTCTTTGGTATTACGCCACAAGACTACGAAAACATGGCGTATAATTTACAAGAGCTGAAAAGATATATTGGTCAGCAAAAAGAAATTATTATTTACTATCGTCAAGCTACTCAAGGCGATGAAAACACAGACTCTGAAGATTGGATTGAGCGAAATGAAGAAGTTCTTGACGATCAAAAACAGGACTAAATTATGGCTGTTCAAATTAGTCGAGCAGATGTATCTTGCGGAGAGATACTAGATTTACAATCTGAGACACGCTTCTTAAAGCTGCCTACAGACCCTTACCTGAGTCTGCTGGGCGTTACACCCTTACCTTCTCAGGTAGCAATCATAAATGCGATCAATAATCCTAAGTACAGATTTGTCTGTGCGGCAGTCTCAAGGCGGCAAGGCAAAACATACATCGCAAACATAATCGGGCAACTTGTATCATTAGTTCCCGGTTCCAACATTCTAATCATGTCCCCCAATTACTCGCTGTCTCAGATTTCTTTTGATTTGCAAAGAAATCTAATTAAGCACTTTGACTTAGAGGTAGCGAAAGATAATGCAAAAGATAAAGTTATTGAGCTGACAAATGGCTCAACAGTTCGAATGGGTTCTGTAAACCAGGTTGATTCTTGTGTAGGTCGTAGCTACGACTTAATTATATTTGACGAGGCGGCGTTGGCAGACGGCAAAGATGCCTTTAATGTCGCACTTCGACCTACTTTGGATAAAGATAACTCAAAGGCTATCTTTATCTCTACTCCTCGAGGCAGGAACAACTGGTTTGCAGAATTTTTTGACAGAGGATTTAATGATGAGTTTCCAGAGTGGTGCTCGATACGAGCTACTTATAAAGATAATCCGCGTATGTCTGAGTTGGATATACAAGAAGCTAAAAAGTCTATGTCCGATGCAGAATTTAGACAAGAATATGAAGCGGACTTTAACACTTATGAAGGCCAAATTTGGAACTTCAATCACGAAACCTGTATCGCCAATAATGAAGAGCTTGATACTCGCCGCATGGATGTATTTGCTGGTCTCGACGTTGGTTATCGTGATCCAACTGCTTTTATGGTCGTAGCATATGATTGGGACGAAGAAGTGTACCATGTATTAGATGAGTATCTTGATGCCGAGAAGACCACCGAGCAGCATGCCGCTGTAATTCGTGAAATGGTTGACAAATGGGACATCGACTACATTTACATAGATTCCGCAGCGCAGCAAACTCGATTTGACTTCGCACAAAATTACGATATTAGTACTGTAAATGCAAAAAAGTCAGTATTAGATGGAATCGCACACGTAGCTGGAATAGTTGACAATGATAAGCTTATGGTCGATCAGCGATGCGGTGAAGTACTATCTTGTCTTGATCAATACCAATGGGATCCTAATCCTAATCTAGCAAGAGAGAAGCCAAAACATAATCGAGCATCGCATATGGCTGATGCTCTTCGATATGCACTATATTCGTTCGAAACAACTCAGACTGGGTTCTAAAGAGACCTACAAAAAATAGTGTTTGACAATTTATCTTACAAGGGCTATAATTCAAAATGAAAAAGCTGAAAAGAGATCCGGTAAAATACATAAGAGATCGAGCTAAATCAAAGTATGAAAAAGGTTCAGAATGCCACATTTGTGGCGCTGACACAGAACTCGACTTTCACCACTTTTACACTTTAGCGCCTCTACTAAGAGAGTGGCTAAAAGTGAAGCAGAAAGAGAGACCTGCGCATTATACGGACGAGTATATTGTGATCTGGCGAGACGAGTTTATAGAAGATAAATGGGCGGAGCTGTACGAGCACACAGTGACACTTTGCCATAAACATCATTTGGAACTGCATAGGTTGTATGGCAGAAATCCAGCCCTAGTAACTGCAAAGAAACAAATGCGCTGGGTAGAGATTCAAAGAGACAAACATGGCATGGTATGACAGACTAATAGGTAGAACGCCAGAAGCAGAGGAAAAGCTCAACCCTGCGCAGCCATATTTTGATGGTAAAATTGAAAGCAGCCGTGAACAAACTGTTAGCTACGAAAGAGCGTACGAAGACTTAGAAATTGTAAATCGCGGCGTTAATATGATTGTTGATGATGCTGCTGAGATCAATGTAAAAGTTGGAGGCCAGCTACCTGTTCAAAGCGTTGTTAAAGGAATCAAAAGATCAAGAATTGATCTTTTACTCAATAAGGAGCCAAACCTTTTTCAAGACATAAGTTCTTTTCGTCGTAATTTAATTATTGATTACTTACTAGACGGAAATGTTTTTATCTACTATGACGGTGCTCATATGTACCACCTTCCAGCAGATAAGATGATAATTCACACAAGTGAAGAGACGTATGTTGAAAAATATACTTACAATAATACAGTAACATTTAGTCCTCGCGAGATTATTCATGTAAAAGAAAACTCTTTCTATTCTATCTATAGAGGAGTTTCTCGCTTAAAGCCGGCGCTTCGTACTATGATACTTATGCGACGAATGAGAGACTTTCAAGACAATTTCTTTAAGAACGGAGCCGTTCCAGGTTTAGTACTAAAATCCCCAAACACTTTATCTGAAAAAATTAAAGAAAGAATGATTCAGTCTTGGTCTGCTCGGTACAGACCAGATGCAGGAGGCAAAAGACCTCTTATATTAGATGGTGGTATTGAAATAGATAAAGTTTCAAATGTAAACTTTAAAGAACTAGATTTTCAATCTGCTATCGCAGAAAATGAAAAGATTATTCTAAAAGCGTTAGGAATCCCTCCAATTCTTTTAGATTCTGGTAACAATGCAAATTTGCGACCAAACATGAGATTGTATTACCTAGAGACAATCTTGCCTATAGTACGAAAAATTAATTTTTCACTTGAAAGGTTTTTTGGCTTTGAAATTGTAGAAGATGCTACAAATATTCCAGCACTTCAACCAGAGCTTCGCGATCAGTCGCAGTACTACTCAGCTCTTGTAAATACGGGAATAATTTCTCCAAATGAAGCAAGAGAAGCTCTGAACTTTGATCCTGTAGAAGGATATGATGATTTACGAGTACCTGCAAATATTGCGGGAAGCGCGGCAAATCCAGATGAAGGCGGAAGACCGCCAGAGCAAGAAGGAGAAGATTAATGGCAGTAAGACAAAAACAAAAAGTTTTAGACACTGCTTATACGCATTTTAAAGAATTCGGGCTACCTCTCGATATCGAGTATAAGTCTTATGTAAATATTGTAGGCCCTAAAGAAGCTCTACACGCTATCTCAATTAAGAGAAGTTTTAAAGCATGGAAGTATGTACTGCACGCTCTAAGACTTAAGCACCCTGACTTACGTGAGAAGGCACCGGCCCCGAAGCCTGCAACACCAAAACCTGCTCCAAAGGCTGCACCTAAGCCTGCGAGCAAGCCTGCTAAAGCAGAAGCAAAGAGTGAAGACTAATGGAAAAAATCTTTAACCTTACTTCTACCTTTAAGGCTTTGGACGAAGATGATGGAGGCGTTCACATCTGTGGAATGGCCAGTACCGCTGACTTCGACCGTGCTGGAGATACTATTTCAGCAGAAGCATGGACAAAAGGTGGACTCAACAATTTTGAAAAGAACCCTATCATTCTTTTCAATCACGACTATAACAAGCCTATCGGACGCGCTACAGGACTTAAAGTCACTGAAAACGGTCTTGAACTAAAGGCTAAAATTTCTAAATCTGCGCCTGATCATGTGGCGCAGCTTGTTAAAGAAGGCATTCTTGGAGCTTTTTCTGTTGGTTTCCGAGTCAAGGATGCTGATTACCTAACGGAAACTGACGGATTAAAGATTAAGGACGCTGAATTGTTCGAAGTATCAGTAGTATCGGTACCTTGTAATCAAGCAGCCACTTTCTCTCTGGCGAAATCTTTTGACTCAATGGATGAGTACGAAGAATTCAAGAAAACTTTCAAAAATAGTGTAGATCTAGCCGGTCAGTCTCTGGCTAAGGATGAAGATTCATTTGAAGCTAGTGATGCACCGGATGGAACTGAAAAGTCAGTTCAAAAGGAGATGACAATGTCGGAAGTAAAAACTCCCGAAATCGACCTTGAGGCTTTTGCTAAGAAGGTAGCGGATGAGACTGCTGCTAAGATTGCAATTCGTCAAGCCGAAGAAAAAGCAGCCGTTGAAGCAGAAGCTAAGGCCGCACAAGAAGCAGCTGAAGCTGAAGCCGCAAAGCAGGCTGAAGTTGAATCTGTAATTAAGACAGGTATTGAGTCAGGCGCTGAGCGTCTTATGTCTGATATCCAAGCGAAGCTTTCTGAGAAAGACGCAAAGATTGACGAAGTAATCGCTCAACACCAGAAGGACCTCGAAGAGAAGAACGCTGAGCTTACTGCTATGCGTGAGTCAAAGCGTGTATTCGCTGACCGTAGTGACGGTGACGCTATCTCTAAGTGGGGCAAAGAGTTTATGTTCGCACACATGGCAGGTGTAATGTCAGGCAACAAGAGCCTCGACCAAACTGACTATGGTAAGAGCATCCTTGAGAAGGCTGGCGTTAGCTATGCTACTGCGGCACCTAACATTGCTACAGAAGTATCTAGCCAGATTGAGAAGGAAATCCAACGTGAGCTTCGTCTTGCACGCGCTTTCCGTGAAATCACTATCAACTCTCAAGCTCAAGTACTGCCAATCCAAACAGACACCAACTTGGCGTCTTGGCAGTCAGGTGCAGCAACTACTCCAAAC
>Ga0208428_1000588_pt1 | contig 16405 bp, 11 predicted proteins | sample DEB08_DNA_11_FD_184535 | JGI IMG/M metagenome (GOLD analysis project Ga0208428, IMG submission 184535) | Aqueous microbial communities from the Delaware River and Bay under freshwater to marine salinity gradient to study organic matter... | ecosystem: Environmental > Aquatic > Marine > Coastal ... | reverse complement strand
TGGCAGCTTGAGAAGGTGATTACAGCCTGGGAGCAGTGCTTGGAATCACCAAGGACTGACATTCAGGATCTTCTTGATTTTGGTCAAAAGTTGAAAGCAATGCGCCCAACAACAACAACACAGGAAAACAACAATGACTAACCAACACCCACTGACTGATGAGATTTGTAAGGATCTCCCAGGTGCCTCTTGTATTACGATAATCACAGCACCAGGGGATCCAGACCCCTACATCTGCCCACAGTACATCGCTGATGACATGCGTGCAGCGGCTGATTGGTTATGGTTGGACTGATGATGATGGTGCTTACATTGATGGGTACTATGTCTTGACAAACAACTATAAGTTGTACTATAATCTGGAGGAGAAGTTCCTCTACAAAGAAGAATGGAGAGGTTCTTGAGTTCTAATTTTTTCTAAATAAATTAGAACCATAAATAACTATGCCATACAAAGACAAAGAAAAGCAAAGAGAAGCACAGCGTCTCTGGGCTCAAAAACAATCTGCCGAGTTCAAAAAGGTCAAGTATCAAAGAGAACGAAGCAATAAGAAGTTGATGACTGAAAAACTCAATCAACTAAAACTTGAAAGAGGTTGTTGTGAATTGTGTGGTGATTATCACCCTCCCTGTTGTTTCGATTTTCACCATCTAAACGAAACAACTAAATCAAAGGAAGTATCCCAGTTAGCAGCAAAGGGATACAAGTGGGACACAATCTTGGCAGAAGTCGAGAAATGTGTTATGATATGTTCTCCATGTCATCGCAAGATACATGCTGGACTGCTAATAATCTTGGAGAGTCAATCCGATTGGCGACGGAACCTGTCTTGAAAACAGTTGAGGTGTTAAAGCCCTTGGGCGTTCGACTCGCCCACTCTCCGCCTTCGGGCATTAGCGCAGTTTGGTAGCGCGTTCCGTTTGGGGCGGAAAGGTCGAAGGTTCAAATCCTTCATGCCCGACTTGTGAAATATATATTATTTTCCTATCACAACTATGGCATTTACAATCTACTCAAAACCAGGATGCCCTTACTGCGAAAAGTTTGTGGCAATTGTAGAACATGAAGAACTTCCACATGTAGTATATGAATTGGGTAGAGACTTCACAGGGGAAGAATTCTACGCAGAGTTTGGTGAAGGTGCTACATTCCCTCAAATTGTTCTTGGCGATCTTTATCTAGGAGGTTGTCAAGATTCCATCCGTTATATGCAAGAAAAAGAAATTTGTTGTGTGCCATGACTGAAGTAACTGAACTTGAGTTCGAGAAGAACTTTGATGACTACATGGAACGAATCGAAAATCAAAAAGAAGAGTTCCTAATTAGACGTGCTGATGGTACTGCTGTTGTAGCAGTCCCAGCAGGTGAAGAATATAATTATCTTTGGGATCACGATGACGCTTCTTAGATCACTAAAACGCAAGTGGAAAAACAGACCAAGAACCCGTAAGGGATGGATTGATCTTTACATTTCATATCTGAAGCGTATTCCAGAGAGACAGTATTGGCCTATCTTTATCATTCTGTCTCTCTACTTCGTCGTTCCGATGAGCGAGATTACAGTAACACTTGGAGCACTTCTTTACTTCAAGTTTGAGAAAAAAATTCGCCCATCTATTGAAAAACTAACCAGCAGATTGCCCGACTGGTTGCGTTATGGTGGTAGTATTATCTTCTTCCTCGTGATGATTGATGATACTTTGTTTTACTTTGGTTTGATTGCTCTTGCTTTCTGGAGCAGTAAGCAAGTCAGAAAGAAAACTGTCCCACCCCCTTTACATGACGATGAGGAGGTGCTACAATATGGAAGTAACAAGGAACCTGATGAAACCAACAGTCATTCTTGAGAGATTTCCTTACCGCTACGTTCAGTGCGGTCTTCTGGAGATCAACGGTAGACCTGACTACCGCATTCAAAAAATCAATGAGTGGACCAAGCGTTATACAGACATGTATTTCCTTGACAATCAGATGCAACTTGACACTTGCCTTGAGGATTTTGAGTATGTGCGCTGGCTTGATCCTGATCCCGATGTATGTGCCTATCGTAAATTCAATTCTGTGAGAAATCCCTATGTCAATTAAGTCTCATCTTGAAAAAGCAGAAGAATCTGCTCGCCAAGCACTTATCAACGCTCTTGCTGAGGGCGAGGATTATTATCTCACTGACCTCTTTAATTTATTAAATGATGTTCGTAAGTTGAATAAGAAAGTCAGTAATACTATTCGTTTAGTCTCGGTAGGACTATAAACTAGCCCTGGTGCGGGTGATGTTCTCGCCGCCTGGTTTCTACATTCCAGTTAAAGATGTAGTGGTGGACCAATTGACCCCCTTCTGTGTGAGCTGTTTTCTTGTTTAGCAGTTAAAATAATAAAACAAGTGGCGTGCATGTGTCCTGGGGATTGACCTCCCCATTTCCTGCGGGTGTAGTTCAGTCTGGTAGAACGCTATCCTTCCAAGTTAGATGTCGTCGGTTCGAGTCCGATCACCCGCTTTTTATAAATACAGAAGAATAAAAAATATACGTTTGATGGGAGATTATGTCCCTAGTAAAGACAGATCAATTAACCAATTTAAATAATGACGGGCAAGTTGAAGTTCTTGAAGGACTAAAAGTTCTCTCTGGAAAAAAACTTAGTATTCTTGGACCTCTTGGTGACAGTTCTGATAGCGTAGGAACTTCTGGAAAACTACTTTCATCTACTGTTTCTGGAGTAGCATGGATTAGTCCAACAGATCTCAATACAACTTATGCTATTTCTGCTGCGGATTCTGCGACAACAAACACCAAGATAGTTAGATTAACTGCTGGCGGTAGTGGAACAGGAACTGATGATGTATCTTTTTCTGGAGATGCAAATATTAGTTTGTCGAGAACTGGGGACACTATCTCGTTCTCTTTGGTTCAAAATATTTCCACAACATCGAATGTTCAGTTTAATAATATTACTGCAACTGGAGATCTATCAGTAAGTGGAGAACTTCAAGTTACTTCTGATCTTGTAGTTGGCGGAGCATTAAAAACAAATGCAACATCTATTGTTTTTAATGAAGATCTTACAACAGGAAACCCAACAGAAAACGCTACTCTAACTGTAAAGAGAGGAACCTCTGCTTCTGCTGAAATTAGGTGGAATGAAGCAGAAGATAGATGGCAGTTTACAAATGATGGTCTAACTTATTATAATATTCTTCTCCCAGCAGAAACTGACTTTGGTGCTACGGAGCAGTTTGGTGCTTCTGGAGATCCTACGATTTATACTGCCACTCCATCAACAGAAACCATTGAGTCAGTCAATTATACAAAGTTAACTTTTTCTGTTGCTGATGCATACAAACAATTTAATCTTAACAATAAGGTAAAGGTATTTGGTGCATCTGATACTTCTACACTACCACCAGAACTTGCAGATGGAGTTGTTGGTGGATCATTTACAGCACAGAGAATTGCAGAAGGTGCAGTATTTGGAGCTCCTGGACAACCAGTTACTGGATTTGCTCATAAGTATTATAAGTATTGGATTGCTCAATACCATATCTTCAAAGGAGATGTTGGAGTTTATGCTTTCACTGGAGATATAGTAGAGAATATTGCACTTATTCAAATGAATGGTTCTAACTACAACAAGTTAGAACTATCAAGATCTTCTGGTGATTATGGACTGTTAGTTTACAGAGCAGAATATGCTACTGAAGCTTCTGCAATTCTTGATTCTACTGGATCTGGAGCAGCATTGATTGCAATTCTTGGACCAGAAGAATTAGGTTCTGGAACAAGTGGAATTGTGTGGAATGATTTTGGTGGGTATGACGTTCCATCTTGGACAAGCAGAGAAAATGATGGTAGATATAAGAATACTCTCCTTCATTTCCCAAGAACTTTACCAACCGTCCAGAGGAGAGGATGGCACGAATGTGGTATTAAAGATATTGGGGCAAACTTTATTGTATTGGATGCTAATTTAACATTTGAAACAACCGTTCAAGTTGTACATGATGACACAAATGCTATTCAAACTGTTATTGACAATGCAAAACTATCTGGACAAAATTATGTCTTCCTTCCTGGTGGAACATTCTTAATTAAGTCTCTTGAAGTTCCAGATGACTTCTCTATCAAAGGTCTTGGAGATGCTACGATTCTTAAGAAGCAATATTTTGACACAACTTATGTAAATACTGCTGCTAAAGAAGGTGTCAAAGGATCTATGATTCATAGTGAGAACTATGATTTTGCATCTTCAGCATTTACTGGACCAAAGAGATTAAGTATGGCAGACTTTGTTATCGATGGTAACAAAGAAAACAATATCAGGTTCTCTGATGAGGGGAATCAATCCTTGATTAATCTTGTTAATTCTGAGTTTGTTAGTATTCAGAACATGAGAATTCAGAACTCTGTTGGTCCTGTAATTTTTGCTGAAGGATCTTTAACAACTTCGATTGAGAATTGTAACTTCTTATATGGATCTGAAACAGAAAGAGATGCTACTGTAGCGGCACAATTTACTGATAGTGAGAACTTAAGAATTACTGACTCATTGTTCTTTGGATTCCCTGGACCAGTTGATGCAACTACTTCACAGGTTGTTGGAATCAGTGCATCTATTATTAGAAATTGTGGTACAGGTATTAGAATTTATGGTGCTGGTAAGACTAATGTTCTAAACAATCTAATCCTTGGACCAGACGATGAGTGGTTACCAACACCAGACATATATGATAGTGATTATAATAGTGTTAATTATATTATTAATAGAGGAACAACATTTACAAGTCCTGTCTTCCAGTATATTGAGAGAGGAGAAGCAAAAGATCTTTCTGATGTAACTATCACTGGACATTTATTCCCAATAACAAAGAGTGGAACGACAGAAACCAAAGGAAGTAATGTTTTAACTCAGGGTGGAAGTGGGATTGTTGCTGGTCAACCAATGTTCCAGTTGCAATCAACAACAACTGATTTGGAAAATGGATATATTTTAATGGGTGTTCCTGCTTCTGAGACAGCACAACTTTCTGTTCCAACTGCAAATCAGTATTATGCACATGAGATTATTGGTTCTGAGTTCTTGAGTAAGGGAAGTGATATTGATCCTGCCATTCAGGTTGGAGTTTACGATGCTGTAAGTGGAACGTACACGTTAACTCTTTCGGAATCTGGTCAGGATTATTTTGAACAGATAATGATTGGAGATAAAGTAAAAATCTTAGGTCATAACTCCACACCAAACCTTTCTTCTTATACACTTTCTGTTGGAGATAAGATAACAAGCGGAGTTGATAAGAAAATTAAATTAGTTTTACCAACTGGAGTTGGAATCTCAACTCCAGGTACAAACACAGGATATATACAAGTAGAAAACGTATTCATAATCGCCAGAGGAGTCGTAGGAGTAATCTAACATGCCTGACAACACTAATGTAAACAATAATGCTGCCGTCGTAGTTGTCGGTAGAACTGCTCCAGTCCCTCCTGGTCAACAGGATGCAGCAAACTCTGTACCAGTTGTTATTGCAACTGACCAGACACCAATCCCTGTCGAAGAACAGAACAAACAGCAATCTGAAGTTGCTCTATCTCTACTTGGTATTCCAAGAAGTGAAGTTGCACTGGGTATCTTTGCTGATGTTAACACTTATGATGTTAATCCATCTGAGTGGTCAACCTTTCCAGAGCAATTTACTACTGTAGATAATGCTGGTCTTTATGCAGATGTTCCTGGTGACATGGACTGGGGACTTACTCACATTGCAGAAGAAGCAGGTGCTCTTATTGAAGCACCTGCTGATAAGTATTCTATCTTAACATCAAAGAGATTCTTTAGATACCAGCCTGGTCGTGTTTCTGCTGCTACTTTTGGTGTTAAACTAACTCCTTCTCCATACACCATTAAAGATGGTGGTGCTACTGGTGATGCAGTTAGAAATCCTTCTATTAAAAAGTATGGCATCTTTGATAAGTTTGATGGATACTATTTTGAATCAAGAAATGATGGCAAAGGAGATAACTTTGCTTGTGTAAGAAGAACGCAATCTATTGTAAGAGTTAATCCAAAACCCTATGGAACATCTACTGGACAACAAGTAGAAGATTATTCTGATACTGGTATTGGTTTAACTGAAGATCAAGGTAACCTTTATTTAAGAGCATATGAAATCATCAAGGCAAACAAATGGTACTTGATGAATAAAGCAGCAGAAACTACAGATTCTGTTGACAAGGAAAAATGTGCAAGAGACGTTGGATATGTTATCGAAGGTTACTTAGATGATCTTCGTTATGGTGGCAATGCCAACACAGTATATAATGCACAACGATATTATAACCAAGCAACTGGTGCTTTGTTTGTTGATGCTGGCACTGAAATTTCCAGACATACTACGGTAAGGGATTCTATTCTTAGTATTATTGCTGGCACAGATCCTGGATCTACTACATCATATATTGATGGAGCAACAATTAATGCATCTGAAGCAGGAACTGATGGGTTGTTCAGTGCTGCTTCTGTGGAATCTGGAACTACTGGAAGAATCAATCAACTTGCTGGAATTATTATTAATGGTTTAACAAGCAAGTCTTCAATACCAAACAGTCCAACTGGTGCTACTTATGGTGAGATGTGCATCTTAAGGGATGGACTTAGCATGACACATGCAGCTGCATTTGATGTATCTCTACTCAAACCAAAAGTAAATTATATTATTGATTCAGTTGATACTGCAGAAAATGAAATCATCGTTACTGTTCCTGAAGGAGAACCAAACATTGAAATTGGTCAGTCATTCTATTATTATAAAAATGGCGACGGGGATGACATTAATACAACAACTGATGCTTTGACAGACGGAGCAATATTTTATGCTCTTAGGGTTAGAGTAAGAAGAGAATCAATTGGTGGAGCATTTGTAACACAAAACCTAATTCAATTAACTGATGTTCCTTGCAATGAAGAATCTTATACATCTGTTGGTGGAGGCAATCCAACCGATCCATGGACTTCAGGAACTACGGTATTTGATGCTCAAGTAATTGATTTGACTACATCGAGTCCAGCAGTTGTTACTGCAAATGGTCAATCACTTACCACACCAACACCTTTCTTACTTCCAAATGATACAAGAAAGTATACTGGTTCCAATTATTTTGATAAGAGTTTTAATCCAGACTTAAATGAAGGTTATGCTGATGGATGTTTTCCATATCTATATCCAGCAGGATCTGAAACTACTGTTGGAACTGTAGGGTATATTGATACTGCAATTGATGGCAGTACTGGTTCTTATGCTACTTTAAAAGCAAGAATTAATTATGTAAACAAAAGACTCTATAAGAAGTGGATACAATTTAATGTTGATCCTAAGTTCTACAAAGTTTATGAGTACAGGGTTCCGAGATCAAGGTTTAGTGGTGAGAAGATCAATGGAACAACAACTGATATTCTTTATAGTGATAATGTACTCAACTTCTATGCTGGACAACCAGTAACTGATCCTACAACTGGTGATGTACTACAGGCAAGTAGCATTTGGGATCTGGATCCAGCAAGAGTTACCATGTATAAGGTTGAGTTCTCTTGGTACGGTGCTGTTGGTGCTACCTTCCTTGCTTATATACCTGTAAGTAATGGTGAAGCAAGATGGGTAAGAGTTCATCACCTCAGAGCATCTAACCAGTTGAAGGTTGCTTCTCTTGGCAATGCTACTCTGCCTATTACTTACATGGTTTATGGTGGTGGATCTGAAGTATCTGGTGGATACAAAGATGATGCAAGAACTCAAAAAGATTTATCTGGTGCTGGTTCTTACTCTGAATACATTACCAAGTATGGTGCTTCTTACTATATCGATGGTGGTGACAGAGGAACTGTAAGACTATTCAGTTATGCTTCTGAAAATCAAGAAGCAATCTATGGTTCTAAGTATAGGATCACTGGTGCTAACTGCTCTACAGCACAGACTGCTGTTAACCAAACACCAGGAGCAACTTATGTTAATGCTCCTTACATTGATCTTGCTACTGCTCAGGCAGGTTCTGGAATGAATGGAGCTCCTGATGTAGGCGACTATTATATGAATGCTAAGATCATCAGTGGAAACAGCAACGATCAGAACGTAAGAGTCATTTGGGTTGACTCTTCTAATCAAAGATTATATCTGAACAAGCAGTTAGTTCAAAATGGTAGCAGTGTTGCTATTGACATTGTAGTTGATAGACCTACTCCTCTTATTGGAATCAAGTGTAGGGAAGAAATTAATGGAGTAAGAAACAGAGTTCAGATCTATCCAACTCGTCTTGCTACAGGATCTTCTGGTGTATTGACAGTTCAACTACTCAAGTCTCCAAAGTTCCAAACGTTTGATACTTACCTTGGCACACTATCAATTGCAGGTGGAACCAATAGTTATGTTGATGTTGGTAGAAGAGGAAAGCGAGTAGCACTAACAGGAGAAACAACTGAGAGTGCTGGAACAGGAAACTTTATGTCTGATGGAGCATCAATTTATGGTTACTTCAGATATACTCTTGCTGGAGATTCATCTGGTAATGCTTATACAATGCTTGGACTTTTGGAAAAAATTGATGGCGTGTTGTACTTCACTGCAAATCAAAAGACCGCAAATGATGTTCTTATCAGAGGATCATTTATGCCAGCTGGAAACTACTCTGGACCAAATCCATCTACATTTACTCCACCAACATCACCATATGCTGAGTCAACTTTGAATGATCTCTCTGCTATTCTCACAGTACCAGAGCAAAGAACTCCAATCCCAGGAACTGGACAAGTTGTTACTACATTATTCTCTTCAAATGCTGGTAGCGAGTTTGATCTTGCTCCATACTTTGATTATAATAAAGACTACCTATCTTTCCCTCTAACAAATCAGGTGGAGAGTTTGTATGTTTGTGCAGCATCTAAAGCATTCTATAGAGACCTAAGTGATCTTGTTACTGATGTATCAAGAGGAGACATACTTGCGAGTTTAACATGGGAGGAGCAGTAAATAATGTCAAGACCTGGAAAGGAAGTAAAAATTGGTCATGATAAAAGACCAGCACCATTAATCACTACAGACCAACCACTTTATAATGTCAGAAGTGGTAAACCACTAACCGATGAAGGTGGAACACCTCTTGTTTCACAGGAAGATAGTTATCTTCTTTCTGAAGCTTCATCGGCAAAATCAACACCAGTAACTTTTAATACTGATAAGAATAGTACTGTAATTAAAAAGAGAAAAATTCGTGGAGACTCTTTCTCTGTAAGTGGAACGACAGTTACTGGAGTTAATTCCTTTTTCTTGAGTGACGTTGCTGGTGGAGATATTGTTTTTCTCCCTACTGGAATTAGTGAAGGAATTAAATTTTATGAAGAAAGAATAGTTGATAGTGTTGTTGACAACATAACATTCACTTTGAGAACAGGACCATCTACAAATGTTAGTGGTTTTACTGTACTTGAAAAGAAATTAGTTCTTAGGGCATCATCTATTTTAAGTATTGAAGAACAATTTCCAGAGTTCAGTGATGTTAGTACAACTATTCTTGGTGTTCCTAAGGCAGAAGAACAACTATCATTGTTTGCTGATGTATCTAGCTATGGTCAGGATGATAGTAGATTTGTTTTTTATGGGGCAGATGGTGGAACATATCAACCAACTGAATGGGTAACAAGAAGATCTGAATTATATGGAGATCACTTTAGATCAAGACTTAGGGAAGAGAAGGAAGAATCTGCAATTGTTTTAGAAGCATTTCCAACTCCATATACATTTCCATATGGACCAGAGTTTGCTGTAGATGGATTGTATAATGCTACAAAATATACCAATTGGAATAATTTTTTGAAGCTTGGTACACTTCTTTATACTTACTTTAGTGATCCTATTAATAATAATGGTAATGAAGTTTTTAAAAATAAATTTCTTCCATTCAGTGGAACATTAGATTATAGTAACGACAATACCGATTTTTATAAGTCACTTACTGAAGATCTTAATAGTAAGTATTTAAATTTAAAAGATTTCTTTAGTCAGGTTGATACATGGACAGAAACCTGGAGAGATATTCAACTTGATATTGTTACAAGACCTAACGGTGGACTATTAGATGCTGAATGGATTAATAATCTTGCTTTAGTTCAGCAAAATTTACCAGAAAATGTTTTTCCAACACTGACTGCTCCTGGATACGGAACAAACTTTGGAAGTTTTATCTTCATGCAATCAAGGAGAGCATTTAGATATCAACCTGGAAGAATTAGTGGATATACTTTTGGTGTTAGAACTTCTAATGATGCTACTGATTCTAATACTATTACTGAGTGGGGCATTGGCAATCCAACAGATCAATTAGTATTTCAGGTAGTTGGATCTCAGTTTAATATTGTTAGACGTAGTGTTGTTCCACTATCAGATAGCATTCTTGAACAGAATAGTCTTACTCCAGAAGACCAAACAGAAAAGCAAATTGATAATCCATTTAAAACAGATGACCCAGCACAACAAACAATAACTCAATATGAAACTGTAATCGGTAGTGATTTTTGGAATGGAGATCCAATTGATGGCACTGGAAATAGTAGATATGCTGCTATTCTTAATCGTGTTACAATGTATAAGATTGAATTTGGATGGTATGGTGCTATTGGTATTCAATTCTATGCATTTATTCCTGTCGAAAATAATGAAGCACGATGGGTGAAGCTTCATAGATTGGTTATTGAGAACCAACTTGATAGACCATGCATGGGAGATCCTTTCTACAGATTTATTTTCTCTCTACAAATTAAGGATAACATCAGTCTTAGATCACCCCAGTACATTTATAAGTATGGTACTTCTTGTTATATTGATGGTGGAGATGAAGGAACAGTTGAAGTTTATTCAAGTTCTTCTGATGTGAAGGAAGTAAAGACTGATAAAGATGTATCATTGATTGGTATCTATCCAAAGAATACAATTCTTAATTCTACTGGCAAAGAAGTTGTAAATAAAAAGACTATTATTCCGAAGCAGCTATCAATATCTGCTGATGATTTAACTGAAATCAAGGTAGTTAAGTGTACTGGATGTCCTGGTCATGGTCAGAACTATAATCCAAATCTTGACTCGGGACAAATTGGTGTTAATAGAATCTTTAGTTTTCAAAATACGGGAGGTAACTCATACTCTCAATCAGTTATTCAATTAGATATATTGAATAAAAATGTTACATCTACTGCATCATTAGGATCAACTGAAATCATCTTGAACAATGTGGATAATTTGAGAGTAGGAGATTTTATTGATGAGCAAACTTATTTTGATTCTGAAACAACGATTACTCAAATTGATGGTAATACAATAACGATTAGCAAAGCAACAATTGCTGAGATTCCTGCCTCAACTTCTATTGAAATTCAACCTCTGTTCTTAGAAACAGATGCTTTCTCTAAAATTATTAGACCAGGATTCTGGAATGTTTATCTTGGAGAATTTACTGGACAAGTAGCAACACTTGGTTATACATCTTGTACTCTTGATGGATGGAGTGCTGAAAGGGGAAATGAAGAAAATGAGCAACCATTCCAAAAAATTTCTGAGACATCAGATCTTTTTAGAATCATGCCAACTCAGGTTAAGATAGGAGGAGTGGTAACAAATACTCCTCAAACTGGATGGGAAGCAAGATTATCAAACTATGGATTAGTTGCAGCATCTTCTATTCCAATCAGTGGTAGATTTAATGAGTTCCTTTGGATGAATACTGATCCAAGAGAATCTTCTGCCAATGGAAGTCAGTATTCTGATTTTAAATTTGGCGTAACTAACTACAGACCACAAACTAATGCTGGTCCAAACGATGTTCTTGCAGACTTGACTGGATGGAAAGATCTATCTGGAGTTGATTATGATACTCTTCCATTGGATGCAAGACTTGAAGCTGAGTGGCATTCTGAAGGTGTTGGAAAAGATGCAAATGGATATGAAGTTGGTGAAACTACTTTCGGTAGAATCATGCCATTCACGGTTGACTATAGAATTAAAAGACCTCCAGGATCTAATAGTGGAAGATGTTCTTTTGCAGAGGTAACAGTTCAAGACCCACAATCTGTTTCGGTTCAACAACTTCTTGGTTCTGATTTAAATTTGAGTCAGGCAGATCAGGATGCAGATCCAGATTATGATGCTGCTGCCACTTATCTAAGAACATCAGGAGGCGGATCATTTAACTTTGGATTTAATCCAAAGGGTGGTGAGATTGGACATAATCCTGTTCAGCAAGATGAAGTACCAAACACTGGAACTGGAGAATATTTTTTAACTGATACAAGATCTTATACTGATAATTCTGGTGGATCACCAATCAATTATGAATATGTAAAAATCAGTGGTCCGATTGTTACTCAAACAAATCCTGTAGAGAACACTGCTATTTGGTTTACTGCTGTAGAACTCAGATCTTACAGAGTTCTAAGAAAGAAAGCATTTAACTTTAAACCATTCCCCCTATACTTCTTTGTTGATACAAGAGATAATTCTCGCTTGAACTCTATCGTAATTACAGAACAGACAGAGTTTAAAAATACATACAACCCAAGATGGTATACTTCTCCTGGTATGGCAGTTGATGCTGGATCTATTCAGGTTGGACCAGTAGGAAATACAACTACTTCTACTGGAGATCTTACATTACCTCCAGCAAACTACGATGAAAAAGAAAGATTATCATCTGCTTCTATTGATATTCAAAATACAAATCAGTTGAGACCATACACTGTCATTGATACTTTCTATGTTTCCAATCAAACTAAAACGATTGACTTGACTAATATTTTTGATTTTGATAAAGAGTTAATTACCCCAGACCTTCTAAATACAGAAGCAGTGTTCTTCATTGGTAGATCTAAGAGTGGATCTGATACTAATGTTCAAGCAACAGTCACTTACGTAGAACAGCAATAATGGCACTAAAGAACTCACTGGTATTTGGATTAGATGTTAATGTATCTCTTGCTGATGTTTTAAATAGAACTGAATCTCTAAACAATTTAAATCTTGACAGGAGAGATTTAGATTTGATTCGTGGTCTTGGTACTTCTGGTGTGTCTGCTACTTCTGAAGATTTTCAGGCAGTATCAAACTTATCAAGACCAGTTGTAAGAACATTTGATAGATATAATGCAGACACTTCATTGTATCTCAATATTCTTGCACAAAGAGGTGGTGTTGATACACAGATGCCAGGCAACTTAGATATTGCTGGTAACCTTGCTGGGTCTGCTATTCGTTTTAGATTCTTAGAAGGTAAACTGCAACCCAATACATCAGCAACTGCTAAGTGGGCAGACATATCTACATCTCGTGTTAGTTCTTGGAGTAGCATTCAAGTAGGAGCAAGTGAAGCACCAACAGATCCTATTCTTTTTGGGGGATCTGTATCGGTTGGTGGTAGTATTACTACAGGTAAACTCAAGTCAAGAACAGTAGCACTGCCAAGACTATTTGATTCTGAAGTTCCCACGCATAAAATTAAACTAAACATTAATGGAACTCCAAGATATGTTTATGCGATGAAAGGAATCCCTCTGATCTTCAGTGGATTCTTTAGAAACGCTAACATTGATATTAGACTCACTGGTTATGTTGCTAATAATTCAAGAGTTTCATATAGAATAAGACCAGTTGATGGATCTGCTACGGAAACTTATGAAAGTATTGGTGGTTTAAGATCCTATCTTCAGTACAGAAGTCCTTTCGCAAAAGAAAGAGATATCGAAGTGTATTATGACCCAAGAAAAATATACTTCCTTGGCATGTCTCGTATTGGAATGAATTCATTGCCATCGATCAAGATTACTTCACTCACATATCTTGATATTCAGTATAATAATTTTAGAGAATTACCTGATCTAACATTTTTCTCTCCAAGTTTGACATCGCTCTACCTTGACGGAAACAATCTCTATCAATCTGCAATTACAACAGAGAGAAAGTTTAATACTAATATTTTAAATAAATTACCAACAACTCTCACAACACTTAGAATGAGAGGATGTTTCAAAGGATCTGTTGCCTTTGATAATAATGATGACTTTGCTGATCGTTTACCAAATTTAATTTTATTTGACATTGGTAGAATTAATAGCTTGAGGTTCTATCCAGATGGTGATAGTTCTGGTCAAGCTGGCAATCATGAGACTCCACTTGTTTCTAATACAGTTCAGACATATTATATTTACAACCATGACTTCAGAGCATTCCCTGCTGACAATGGTAATGGAAGAAGTCCAAAAACTCTTACGAGTTTAAGAAACCTTCATCTATACGGTAACTCGAATCTATCTGACGCTGCTTTCACACTTGCAACAAATCAAATTTCTTACTTAAACATTGGAGGAACAAGAGTAAGTATTCCATCTCTTCAAAATCAGTCAAGTCTTGGTAGGTTTTATTTCCAGTACAATAGACAGGGTAGCAATAATCAATTATTTAATTCAGGTGCTACAGATAATACATCATACAAATTAATTAATTGTTCTAATCTTGATACATTGTATGGATATAATGCATCTATATCTGGACCTATACCAAAGTTCCAAGGTAATAAGAGACTGAGATATATTGATCTTAGATATTGCAATGGACTTACTGGTGGTAGATTTGATAAGTCTGGAGATGGAACACCAGGAAATTATGGAAACCCTGGAGATCTTAATTATAAACTTCTATACAATGATACATTCACTGGAACAGCACTCCAATACATTTACATCATTGCTAACAATACTAAGTTTGCGGGTGAGTTAGAGGAAGACTGCTTACAATCAATTACTTCTACTCTATACTATTTTTATTTTATATCATATGGAAGAGCAGGAGGAAACTTCCCCAACACAGCTGGTCTTGGTAACTTAAGATACATTAGATGTCAGTATAATGGATTCACTGGAACTCTACCAACATTTGTTTCTTCACCAAGCATATATTATATTGATCTAAGCACGAACAACTTTACTGGATCGGTATCATTTAATAATAGAAATAATCTTCTCTATATTTTTATCAGTAATAATCAGTTAGATTCTTTCTCATCTTCATTCAGTGGACTGCCAAACTTAATATACTTCTATGCATCATCTAATAAATTTGATGGTCAAATTCCAAATCTAAGTTCTATCTGCCCAAGAATCCAAAGGTTTATTTCTAATAACAATAACCCAGGATTCTCTTCTTATATTTCTGGATCATTTATTGATCTTCCACAACTCAGAATCTTAGACTTGTCTAATAATAATTTAAGTCAAACTGATATTGATAATATCTTATTTGATTTGGTTAGTAATTATGGTGCAGCAAAACGAGGAGGTGTTTCTATTAACCTTCTTGGAAATACGGCACCATCAAGTAGCACTGATCCAGAACTATATACTGGTGCAGCAGCTAAAGCAATTCTTCAAGCAAGTGGTTGGGTAGTACAGACAGACTAATATGGCAATTCTAAACCAAGGTTTCGTTAGAGAATTAAATCTTGACGAAACAATAGACGAAGCAAAAGCAATAAACAACTTGGCAACTGGTTCTATATCAGAAGACCTGTCAGTCTTTGCTGGTAATTCAACAAACCAATCTGAATTTATTTGGGTTAATCCTTCTGGATCTTCTACTGATACTGCATATTCTTTTGACCCAACTGAGAGTTCTTTTAAGTTTAATTCTTTGATTGCATATGGTAATGGCGATCCTCTGAAGCAGATTAAACCAGTGCATTTAATAGAAGATGCTGTATGGACTCAGAGTGGCATCAGTGGATTCATTACAATCACCACTAACATGCCACATGGAATAGATCCCAGCGCAGCATTGCCATTAATAACTCTGGAAGAAACCAGATTTGATATTGCTGGTGGTAACATTAATGGTGAACACCAAGTTCAAAGTGTTCCCTCTACAACAACAATAACTATAACTTATGACACTGATCCAGGAGCTTTGCTTGCAAGTTCTCAATACAAATCTTGGATAACTTATGAGGATTTGGCATTGCCAAGTCCCCTTGCTAAAAATGAAAAGTATTATGTTGTCTATTCTAATTCATTAGATCAGTTTAAAGTTGATGATGCTTATGTTGAAATTGGGGTTAATAATTTTATTTCTATAACATCTCCTATTGAAGTTGATATTGTTTTTATAAGAACTAACAAGGTAGAACAGCAAAGTTTACTTTACCTAATTACCCCTGAAGTAAATGATGAAGGATTTAGTTATTCTTTTGCTGGAAGTGGATCAGTTGAAGATAGATTCAATACACTTGAAGGTAACATTGACTCGTCAACTTTCTTGAGAACTAAAAAACTAAGAACAGATAGCAACAATGCATTCAAAGATGAAATAAGATTAGAAGGTCATCTAAGAGT
>Ga0208428_1000587_pt1 | contig 16412 bp, 21 predicted proteins | sample DEB08_DNA_11_FD_184535 | JGI IMG/M metagenome (GOLD analysis project Ga0208428, IMG submission 184535) | Aqueous microbial communities from the Delaware River and Bay under freshwater to marine salinity gradient to study organic matter... | ecosystem: Environmental > Aquatic > Marine > Coastal ... | reverse complement strand
TTGGCCTTTGTGTCCCAATCTGGGACTACCTTTTTTATGGCAGGGATATCAAAGTTGATGATGTTATGACCGATGATTTCTTCAGCCTCACTGAGCAGTACCAGTGCAAGGGGTATATCGTCACCATGATAAACGCTCTCACTGTTTCTTCGCCTATCGTTGTTGTCGATCTGGTGTAGTCCGATACAGTGAATCTTGGTTAGGTCATCGAGTAGACCATTGGTCTCTAAGTCAAATATGTACCTAGCCATGACGTAATACCTTCTCAGCATTCAGTGTTCTGGTTCTGAAAAAGTCTCTGTACTTAGGGAAGTTCGCACCGAACAATCGCGCATAGTAAGGTCGATAGTTGTTGTTCAGTTTGAAGTCCAACTTATCGTTAGTTTCAATATCGGTATGCCATCGGATACGCTCAAAGATGGCGTAGGCACTGTAGCTGGTTCGACCAGTTTTGATTGCAGCTTGAGCATATCTTTTGAACAGTTCATAAACGTGGGGGTTTTGCTTGTGGTACTCGTGAAAATCAGCTTCTAACTTAGTCATAGTGCTTTCCTCCTCAAACAAAGAGATGCTGTTGAATTGGTGGTGTGGGCGTTAATAATTGATTTGATGGGTCTTGAGATTCGACATCTTTGTGCGTATTGATGCCTTTTAAAATGTGCGCGATGACATCAACTGTCCATCCGTTGCCAAGCATTTTGTAGCGTTGGCTGTTTGACACACCTTCTGTGTAGTTGTCTGGTACTGTCTGGAGTCTTTCACACTCTAATGGCGTTAGCTTTCTATAAGTATGTTCGCCAGTTGCTGCCTTTGGTTCTCGGTTACCGCCAGTACAGGCATTCAGAGTGGGTGCTTTACCTTCTGGGCTGTAGATACGCTTGAGACAATCGTGACCATTTATATTAGTCGCGTGTCCAACCATAATAAGACCATTGTCGCTAATGTCTTTTTGGGCTTTTGTATCGTCAAACTTATCTTGCTCTCGAACATCAACATAGTCTTCAAGCACATCCTTTAGGACAATACCTTTGTCGGCAGGTAGGTCGTGGACTGGGATGTTAGTCCAGTACAGCCTGTACCTGTTCTGTGCGCTTACTAAGTTGCTGTTAATTGCTATGGGCTGTACACCAAGGAATGTAGAGATAATGTCTTGAGCCTCTTGCTTCATTCTTACGTTTTCGAGCAAGAAGTACTTTGGCTTGCACTCCTTTAGCAGTCTTTCAAACTCGAAAAAGAGAACTGAACGTGGGTCTTCAAAGTTCAATCTGTTACCTGCGTAACTAAATCCTTGGCAAGGAGAGCCACCCATCAACAGGTCAATCTTTGGTAAACCATCGCCACGCACATCTCTCACATCACCAATCTGCTGTGTCTGAGGGAAGTTTTTTTGTGTGATTTTTATAACATGGGGGTCAATCTCAGATGCAAAGTAGTTATTCACTTGGATGCCTAGTTTTTGAAGCGCAAGCTGACCGCAAGACATGCCGTCAAATAGACTTAGCACATTCATTGTTTACTCCTTTTAAAATGGGGCATCGTCAAAGTTGGCATCGATAAGCCGACCTGTAGCCCTGTTGTATTTGAGTCTCCCTGCCCATCCGACTTGACCAGTGAATCGGTTCTTCAACACGACAATGTCTCTGGTGTCATCTGTGGGGTCTTCGGGATTTACTTGCAGACCAATACACTGGTCACTGAGTTGAGCGAGGCTGTGAGAGCCTCTAAGTTGCGAGAGAGATACTTTGCCACCTGCCTCATGTCCTACCCCTTGGGGTCTGGTCAAATGGCTGACTAGGAATAGGGTGATCTGCAGTTCTTGCACCAGTTGCCTTAGGACAGTCATACAGTGATCGATGAGTCTTCTTTCATCGGTAACACCAGATGTAAGACCACTGACAACAATCGAGATATGGTCAAGGATGATGTGAGTGCATCCCATAGCCTTCACCATGTACTGGATGCGGTTGCAGATTATCTCTAGGGAAGTACTACCAAAGTGTTTGAATAGCTGTACATCGTATTCTCTAAACATCTCGCGGTGAGCATTGCGTATCTCGTCTTTTGTGTAGGTCTCACGCTGAGTGTCTTGCTTGATGTTCTTGTTCAAGTGCAGGCCGTAGAGACCAAGCATGGTTGTAGTCTCTGACTCTTCGAGCATCAACATGCCAACTTTCTGTTCGTTGGTGTGGAGGTGGTAGGCAATCTCTGAGACCAGAGTTGACTTGCCGACCCCCGACCCTGCACAGATGGTCACAAGTGTTGCAGGTCGAATACCTCTGGTGATTTCATTTAGCTTCTGATAGGGATAGCCGACACTGCTGACTACATCTTCTTTTAAGACATCTTCAAGTAACTCAGAACTGCTGACGATGCCATCGGGTCGCCAGTCTTTGGCCCTCCATATCGCATCGATAATCTCAGCTTCAGCACCTTTCTGGAGTGCCTCATTTGCATCCTTATGGCCTAGCTTGGCAATCTTGACCTTACCCACAGGTAGGGCTTCAGCGCACTCTAAGGCACTCTTCTGGCCTGCCTCGTCTTGGTCAAACATTAGGATTATTTCATCGAATCCGTTTAGCCAATCCCAAGCCTTCATCAATGCCTTTTTGCCAGACTGTGCCCCATTTGGAAGTGAAACAACTGGGTATTTGTTGCGTTGCACTTGGCTCACTGTAAGACAGTCTATTTCACCTTCGCAGACAATCAGCTTCTTACCAGTGATCCACAAATGCTGCCCATACAGACCCATCTCTTTAGCTTCACCCAGTATCGTGAAGTTTTTGTCAGCATCCCTAACTTTTTGAGCCACTATCTGCCCATGCTCATTCCTGTAGTTAGCAATCTGTACTGGTGTGCCTCGAAGTTCACCGACCTCATATCCAAACTTTCTACAGGTTTCTTCAGTGATTCCTCGCTTACTTAATGCAGAGACATCGCCATAGATTAGGTTCTTTTCAGTACGGCTCTCTGGCTTACTTTCATGATCTTTCATGATTTCACCCTCGCCACTGGTGTAGGTCTGACAGCCAAAACAGTAGGTGTGCCCATCGTCATAAAGTGCAGCATTGTCTTTCGATCCACAGTGCTCACAGTTAACGTGGCCCACAAAGTTTGAGTCAGCGTGTACTTTCTCGATCTTCATTTAACTACCCTCAAAAAAAGGGCCACCCCATCTCTGAGGTGACCCTTGCTCTCCTAGCTGACCTACTTACTTTCAGTCAGCCACTCTTCTGGGATCGTCTTGTGTGCGAACACAAAACCATGCTTCTCACAGTAAGAAGCGTAGGTCGATTTCGATCCTTTGTAGAGTTTGTTGTTGCAGTTACTAAAGACTAGCCGAATGTCGATCTCTGGATGCTGTTGCTTGATAAGCAGGTGTTTTTGTCTATCAGCGACAGACCAGATGCCTTTGGTTTCGACATAAAAAAAGCCACCTTTCTTTGGTAGCTTGAAATCGGGCGTGTACTTAGCACTGCGCTCTGGAATTAAGTAGGTTATCTTGTCAGTTTCATAACAACACTCTAGCCCTGCTTCAGCAATCTGCTTGGCTATCTTGTCTTCTAATCCACTTCGATATCCGTTTTGAATCCCATGTTGTTTCCTAGAAGCGGTCGGCTGATTCCGTCTTCTCTGCCAGTACTTGCTCTTCATCGAATGTATCCTCTGGAATACTATCGTTTGCTTTGAATCCACCTTCAACTGCTTCAAATCCATCAGCATCGCCACCAGAAGATACTGGTTCAATGATCTGGACTCGGGTCAACTGAAGCGACACACCGACACTGCCAGACACAGAGTAAGGCGAAATGTAGCCACCGATTTTGATCATGCTGCCACCCCATAATGGAGGTATCTGCTGCCCAGTTATCGGGTTGCCTGTGCTGTCAAAGAATGCTGGGGCATACTTAGACTTGGCTTTAAACACAGTTTCACCAGTTTCATCATCAAACTCGAAAGGCATTCTGGCTTTGTTGGCTTTAGCACCGAACTCGCTGTCGGCTAAGTCTCGACACAGTTGCTCCAGCGCATTACCCATTCCGTTTTCAACAATGAGGTTAGTCTTGTATCTTGGTTCAGCACCAAACGCAGTGTCTGGCTGATTGAGCCAAGGATATTGAGCGCGACCTAACTCGCTCGTAAATTTAATTCGATTGGCTTGGGCCATCTTGGATCTCCTTCGTTTTCGTTGGTTTTGGTTCGGGGAGAGGTACTCCCAGTTTCTTTGCTTCTAAAATTAAACGTGTTGGGTAAGGCTTGTTTTGTTGTCGCAATAGCGCAGCCAGACCCAAGACTCGTTCTCTCGGATGCATAGTGGTTTACTCGTTAGTTACTTCTATCTAAGGGTGGACAAATTAAATTGCCTAGGAAAAGCAGTACTCTGACTCCATTACTGCATCAATATCTAAAGTGCCTTTCTCTGGTATTTCTTTCTCTAACTTTTTAAGACCAGAGTAAGACAATCGACTTGTAGCTTGCTTCCAGAAGTCTTCGTACAGACACCAATCTTTGTAGATATCGATAAATGACATTCTGACTGCTTGATACATAATGTCAGTGTCGGCAGGGGTCGTGCCAAAGCTGTCGTGGATCATAAAGAAGTCTTGGACTCCGTTGTCCTTTGCCAACAACACTGTTGCTAAGAGGTGTGCTGAGTCCATACTGTGAATCACGTTTGGAGACACCGCTGCTTTACACTTGCGTACATCAACCTTTTTGTCGGGCTTGGTTCTAAGACTAATCTGAGTCCTGTGCAAGACTTTCGCATCCCTATCGAACAAATAGATTTTGATCTTCTTGATGTTCCAGTATGTGTACTCTTGGATCATCGGGAAGCCGATAGGGTTAACAAAGTGAACCAGCTTATTCTCATGGGCCAATGCACCTGCTATTTTCTGGAAAAACGACATGCCATTAGCTGCACTGCTGATCACTTCCTGTACTGACTCATAGTTAATCTTCGCCAAAAACGAGCAGGCTTTCTTTTGCTCTGAGACATCCCCGAACGGATGCTGCTTCAAATAACCTCGCATCACAGAGTCTTGTATCGGCCTCATAATGTCTTCGTACAGCTGCTCAGAAAAACCATACTGACCCGATGAGTAGCCATAGGTCATGGTGTTTCTTTTGACAGTTGATCGAGAGACTCCATAGTCTAACCAGAGACTTGCGTACTCACTGTCAGACTGTTGCAGATCACGCAACACCCTGTCAGCGACACACTGATAGATGTCTTGAGGTTTATCGCTGGGCACTAGATTCACCATTAAACCATCGGAGTGGTTAAGTGATGCAGCACTGTAGTGTTGAACACCAGAGTTCGTTCCGTCCATCTGGGGTGGTAATGAGCAGACATACTCTTCACCGATATCAATATAATTAGCAAACTCATGACAGGCAGACAGAAACTGAAATGGCTTATCGGCTGATGACCAGTAGTCAAATGTAGACACTGGGTCTCTGCCGACCGCATAGATTTTTTCTTGGTTATCTTCTACCCAAGCAATTCTATCGTCAATTGACTGCTTACTGATCTTGTTGAAGTCACCAGTGTTGGCGATGTGTACTGCAAGCCATGAGACAGCACTCTCGTCCATCTTACTGCCACGCTTGAGGTTAAACATGGCTTTGACATGGTCGTCTCTGTGGTAGCTAAAGTGGCTCACAGGGTATGCTCTACCGCGCCTATCGAAATTCCAAGGTAGATAAAACTCATCAAAAGTAGCCAGTTCAGAAGCTGTCATAAGGTCTTGCAGCATAGTCGCTCTAGCACCATCGATCTCTCTGTTTTTCTCGCGTACTTCTCTAGCCTTCAGAGTCCATCCTTTTCTTTCATATTGATCCATGTTTTCCCAGTTGTCTGGTCGCTTGAGATGCTTGAGGGACTCTCGTCTTGGAAACTTGCCGAAAGACTTGTTGTTATCCCAGCACCATCTAACTGTGTCTAAGACATAAGTATTTATTTTCAAGGGAGTAGCTTGAATGGCATTAATAGCCTCGACATACAGGGGAATACCTTTTTTAAATTGATGCTTAATGATCTTAATTTGCTCGGCAGGTGCACCTCTAACAAGCGGTACTAGGGATGCAGTCACTGGGTCTAAGTAGCAGCCAGTATTGAAAGATGTCCAAGGCTTAGGTGGAACTATGAGTGGCGCGAGTATTGGCTCTTGCCAACTACACTGAAAATCCATGTCTGCTAGTTTCAATGCAGCTTCTTGAGTTAGACCTACTCGTCTAATAGTACGTCTAGCTTTCTCTTGCTCCCATACCTCGAAGACACCAGAGTGTTCTAAGACAGCATTCATGATCGGTACTGCTACTTTGGTTCTTCTCTCTTCGTTCCAAGCATCGGCAGAATACCCTGCCTTCTTAGCAATCATCTTAGCTGCTTTGATTCTGTAGACTTCAGCACTGTGATCACTGGTAACTTTCTGTTCTATTCTTTGGGCTAACTTTTTGTCGTGCTCTTGCAGACCCATAGCCCATATCTCAAGTTCTACTCTCTTGCCTATCTTGGTTAGGGTCGAGGTAAGAGTCCCATTGATAGCTACTGAATCCATACATGTGTTAAGACCTATGTAGGCTAATAGATCATGGTCTAGACCTTGGATATCGTAATGCCAAGAGTATTTCCTACCCCTGCCTTTACACTCTTGCTCAGAGCCTAAGAGACTACGGAGTCCTTCTGAGACCTTTTGTAAAGCATCAGAGATAAGTCTGTGGGGGTTGTTCTGAGTAGAAGGCTTCATATTGCCCTCTAGTCTTCCAAGGTATCTTTCTCTACCTTGTTCGAACATTTGTTTTTCACGGACTAATTGAGTTTCGATGTTTGTCATGGCGGTTCCCTCATACGACACGTTTGTGTTTATCTAAGGGTGGACAAAATTAATCTGGTCAAAAAACAACCAGATTTCTGATGTCTGCGCTTAGATTTTGAGTAAAAAAAAGCCCTACATTGGTAGGGCTATAAGTGGAGGTGGGGGGGAGGTGTTACTTAGGGGGTACTATTGATTTGGCTTTTGTCTTTAGGTTTAAACTTTATTACCTTGGCACTTTTGGTGTTATTGGTAGTGCTGGGTGTCTCTTCAGTTTGACACTCACACTGTGCTCGACCATCAAGCTCAAGTAGTGTGGTGAGAAACTCTCTCCACTGGTTTTCTGAGTTTTTTGACATATAGTTATCCTCATAATAATTAGTCTTCAAGTTTCGACATGACAGAAGCAATACTGTTAGCATCTGGGTGAACGTATTTCATTGCGATTTTGGGGTTCTTCCAGCCCATAATTGAGCACAAAACTGTTGTAGGCGTGTTGAACTCCATCGCCAAACGTGTAGCGCAAGTATGGCGATTAACGTGAAACACAAAATTTTCATCGTTAGGAGCAATAGTCTCTCTTGCTTCTAACCATAGGTCATAAAACTTTCGGTGATTAAAAAATTTGATGGGTTTATAGTCTAGATTCCGCAGTGCCTTTTTTGCGTGTTTGTTTAAAGGCACTAGTCGCTCGTCACCATTTTTAGTATTTTTCAAATAAACAAAATTGCCACAGCCAGTTATTTCTCCTATGGTTTTTGCAGTAGGGTTACTGATACCTTTAATTTCGCCCAGTCGCATTCCGCTGTTGAGAGACAGCATGTTGTAATCGTTGATCCAAAGTTTGCCTGCGCTAATAAAAAAATCAACTAGCCGTGCTACTTCATATTTTGAGAAGTATCGGGGTCTCCCAGTGTCTTCTTGAAACCACCTAATCTTTGGGACATGATCGATATACTCCATGTCTACTGCTAACTTCAGAATAGATGAGACAGAAGATATATATCGATTTAACGTTGCCTCGGTTAAACCTTGCTCGGAGAGATGATCAATAAACTCGTAAATGCTTGCAGACTTGATGTCACTCATAGATCGCACTGAAAAATCTTCAAAGCCGTTCATGCGCGTTAATTGGCTCATACAGTTTTTGTAATGTTGGCCGTCCCATATTCTGTGGCCGTTCTTTTTTGCGAAATCCAAAATAGTCATAGATGACATAGATAGCAACTCCTTATACTTGTACTGTTGTACTTGATGAAAGAACACGCGATTGACCTTGATGTAGAAATCCAAGGAGCGAAGAAACAGGATTTTTACTGCCGAAACCCAGTAAACACGCGCGGTTCACAATATATACACTATTGAATATATGCATACAATACTGAAGTACAAACAAAAGGGCTTTTAGTGCAGAAATAGCATTTAAATACAGGTAATACATGTTATTTAGTACCTCCTGCACTGTTTCGGTACTTTTCTGTCAGTTCTTGGACTGCATGTTGAAAGAGTTGAAACTTAAAGAATGCATCTGCGGAATACTTTTGTAGTTCACGAGACAGTTCATCGTTGTCCCAGTTTAATTTGTCGATTTCTGTCACATGGACATTTAAGAGATGTAGAACTTCCTTGTTCATAGTTGTGCTTCCTTACACGTTAGTTTGTTGTTAAAAGTTAATGACCCATGTAGTAATGCCTCTGGCACGTTCCATGACCATGTATTCGATTAGGGATGTGTTTGGTTGTTCGCCTGTGTCGAACTCGATGTCTTGAAGTCGCTGTCGCTCTCTTCTGATTGCGACTTCTATAGGCTCAAGTTCGACAGGGACGATTGGTTTGAATGGCTTATACATGAGACTGAATCTCTGCAGCACAGTCTTCGATGGGTAGCTGCACATAGTCAATGTCATCTAGCTGTTGCTCATAGTAAGCAAAAGTTCCTTGGTGTGGAGCACGATTCACAAACTCGTCAATCCACTGGTCTAAAGTAAGATGGTTGAGTCGATAAACACTGACAGTGCTCAGATCGAGGTAGCTAAGATCAGTTGGGTGTACCCAGTAGAAATAGCCCTCACCCTTAACCAGTTCCCAACCATCCTCAATTTTCTGGATGGCTGCGTTTACTTTTTTAAGTGTTAGCATAATGTTTCCCTCATTAGATGCCCCCCGAAGGGGGCGATTGAATTAAGCGCAGTTTTCGTAGAATTCAGAGATTTTCATAAAGCCCCAATCCTTCATATTAGGTGAGCCTTTTGATTCCCAGAATCTATACTCTTTGCTAACTTCAGCCCTGCACTTCTGGAAGGCTGTGCGTTTGCCCCACAAGTACCAATCGACACGCAGCCACTCAGTGCCGTGGTCGTTTCTGCATTCCCACATCTGATGGTCAATCAACTTACTGGTGCGAAAGCCGTTGTCTTTAACTGCTCTAGCAACCAGTTGCTCTTCTTCTTTGATTAGCTGATCTTCAGACTTTTGTTTGACACCGATCTCTGCTGCTTTGATGTCGTCACGATAATCAAGACAGGCTAAAAGATCATTTAGATTGGCGTGGTGTGGTACATACTTTGCGTACCAATAAACGTGCTCTGGTTTGAAGTGGTGTAGCTGAGTGCAAGCTACTTTAAAGTGACCCTCGATACGCTCATCTTGTGCATGAGCAATTGCATAAAGTTCTTTGTCGAGTTCATCTTGTGCAATATCAAATGCAGTTCGTAACTGGTGCATCGCATCTTTCTTTGCTGCTTTACTGGTGAAGCCGTTGTCTAATGCTTCTTTAACTTTTTCAATCCACTGTTCGTAAGTTCTCATAGTGTTTCCCCCACACATGATTAATTCCCCTCAATGAGGCGAATATTGGTTAAAAATTCGGTTAATTTAGGATGTTTCTAGAATATGTCTATTGACAAAACTGCGATACTTTAACCATAAAATCTTCTATTCATAAGTAAATAGAGGTCAAATCTAATTACAAACGCTAGAAAAACAGTGAAAAGTACCGAAGTAATGTCAATAGATATAATTAAACTATTGACACCTTCGTGCGCTTCCTGCGCTAGGGCGTTTACCTTGATCTGTCCACCTCAATGGGTCAAGGTGCTATTGTCTGAGTTGACTTGGGGAGCAACCCCCTGCCGAAGCAGATTTCTATTGTAATCAAAAAATATGTCTTATTACAAGCGTTTCTATATGGGTGGACAAAATTGAAAAAACACCGATCCACCTTAGTAGACCAGTGTTTTCTCTAAAAGAAGAACGGCTTTGGGCATGGCCCAGCGTGTTCATTAGATGCTTGATCAGTGTCAAAGTACTGACCGCAGCGAGTGCATTTCTTTGTGATTGTTTTAGGTTTCTTATCGATTTGTTCGCCTTTACCGAAGACCGAATCCCAGTTGGCTTGAAACTTTTCTGGGTTAGGAATAGGGCGAGGTGATGAACCTTTGCCAGACATAGTTGCTCCTTACTTATTAATTATTGCTGTGACTAGAACGGCATAAAGACCGACAGCAAGCATTCCTAGTAAAGACAGCAGTCCTACATTGATTAAATGCTTCTTTCGCGCTGCTCGATTCCTAGCCTGTTTAATGATGCGTTGCCGAATGGCTTTGCGCTCTCTTAGCATGTTGGTGTAAAACTCTTTGCCGTTAGGCACAGTCAGCAAGATGATTTCTCGAAGCCGTTTCTCTTGCTCTTGTACACGCATTTTGGCTGTTGTAATTCTCAGTGCTTCAGCTTCTATAGAACCACCGCCCAACAATGGTTTTTGCTTAGTGGCTTCTTCCATTGCAGTAAGCTGGTCTTTGCCGTCATAGAACTGCCCGAATCGATCCATCAAGTCCATTGCACTGTGTCCAGACTCCAGTGCTCGGTTGATAAAGTTGTATGCTTGCGTACAGAGTTTAACGGCTGAAGCGATCTCAAGAACCATAGTGGTGGGTATCCGTGTGGATAGGCTCTCCCTACTTTCTGGTCTTCTCGTATGTTCTGAGTCCACCCAGACCCAACATACCAAGTAGAACTGGCATCATGGTGTCCATAGGTATTAGTGGAATCACAATGTCTTTTTCTATCAGTTCCATGACAAAGTTGGTAAAGGGTATGACCATGAAGTTTCCGCACATGGCACTGACAATGCACCATCCAGTGGCAGGTCTCCACCCACTGACAAAAATGCTTTCGTGCTTGGCTTCTTCTTTATTTACTTCGAGTTGTGCTTTGTTGTTTTCGGCTTGTGCCTTGGCTGCCATAGTGGCAATTTCGTGGGCTAGTTGATTCTTCTGGTCTTTGTCTTCTATGAACTTATCCAGTAGACCAGACACTGGGCCAATCAATTGAGACAACATTTAGCTTCTCCTAAATAAATTGTCCCCCTCATTTGTTTATCCCCTTGTTGTTGCTACCCTCCCTTGATCATTGCTGCAACTTCAAGAGCACGATAGCCAACTTGAGTTGCATAGCGCGAATCCAGCAGTTCATTTGCTGCCTTCTCTCGCTGTCCATTTCTCAAGTAAGCTAATGTTCTCTTAAACTGTAGAAGCGATGAGATGCCCATGTTGAAGCATAGGTTGACCAGTGCCTCTTGACAGTCTGCATCGAGATCATCAAAGAAGCTGATGTTTCTCTTACAGTCTGCAATAGCATCTTCTATGTCATCTTCTAGCATCAATCTAGAGACACGCTCACTGATAGGCTTAGAGTCAAGGTTGTGACCCACACCAATCGTCTGGTAGCCCATTGAGCATTTGTACATGGTCAGTTTTTCGCCTTCGTGGCGAACAAGTGTAGACTTGAGTCTCTCCATATCCATTCTGTTTACTCCTTATCTTTCCTGTTTCTAATTGACTTGATCGTTTCTGACTCCCATATGCGGATGCCAAGCCACGCGATAGTGAATAATGAAGCAATCGGGGGTAGCCAAGCGACCAGTGATAAAACACCAGTAGAGGCAGCAGCCCCATCCAGCAGGTCTTTGTCGTGTTCAGTTAACATAGGTACTTTCCTTATTTATTTATTGTGGACAAGAATGCCCTGTACATAGTAGGTGTCATCAGCTGACACGTTTAAGTTATATACCACGATGTTTTCGACACTCGACTCAAGTGTCTCTACCTTTATACTGTTGCCGTTACTACCGACTAATGTTTGACCGACTTCTAATGTTGCTATTGAAAGTTCGGGATGAATTGCTGTTGCAGTTTCCGCATCAACAGCTGCCCAACCTGCTGTCGTCTTGATTGGGTGACCGCCTGTTACTTTTAGACTGTTATTGATGTTGTAGATTGTTTGCTCACGCTGCGGATGTACCCAGACATCTAATACTTCAGCAGCTTCTCCTGTGGAAGACAGGACTTTATCGCCTACCACTATTTCACTGATGTATTTAAGGCTGTTGTCAGACATAGTGACCGCCATATCGCCAGTGAAACATGTTCCACCACCAGAGCCACCGCCTTGAGTACCATCAAAGTAGTAACTAGCAAAAGTGGTTGATGCCAGCACAGCGTTGTTGTCTGTTACATTTTTCCAAGCAATAGAACCAGAATGTGTTGAGCCACTGTCGCTGTTGTGTACTATGACTGACAGCACATCGCCATTACTCACATTGAACTCAAAGAACTGTAGGTTAGAACTGGTAGTGTTGAATGTAGTTTGTAAACTGCCGTTTTCACGGATTTGTACATGATGATCAGAGTTTGCAACACCTGTTCGTGTATATTCAAAACGCAGTCTGGGAGTTGCATTACTTGCACATGACACTGTTACATCTTGATATGTGCGATTTGTTTGGCTTGATGAAAAATCATCGACAACAAAAGATATGCCAGTAACTGGGATTGTATCCGACAAACCATAGAACTCTTTGAGACCATGCGGAGCAGCGAGACCTGCACCTGTAGACAGACTTGTAAGTGAACGGTTGTTGCCAGTGACATCATATTCTGCTGCAACATCATTAATACTTATCTGACCGCTAGATTGTAGTGTCATTCTATTTCACCTCCTCTTCATCAGTTCTGGGATATACCAAAAGATTAACTTGCTCGACTAAATGGCTCTGTATTTCGTCTTCTGGAATAGGAGTAATAGTTTCATCTTCTGTTCTAAAAAGGGCTATTTCAAAATAATCATCACCTTGATTGAAACAGGCTCTTGTTATTCCATCTTCTTCGATTGTTGTGTACTCGATCATAATTACCTCTTACAAGAAATGGACAGTAGTTGTACTGCCACTTGTCCCAAAGGGTGAAGGAACTCCATTCCATGTCCATGAAGTCATATTAAAATAGCTTGAGTAACTGAAAGAAGCAGAAGTACGATTAAAAGTTGTTGTGTATTGAGCCGAAGGAAAATATAACGATGTAAAACCACCGTTTGAATAATTTCCCGATAAACGAAAACTCAACATGCCATTCAAACTACCATCTGAATGAGAAAGAGAAACAATAGTAGCACCACTACGAACATTGGCAGTTCCGTCAGAAATAGACCCCATGTTGCCGTTGTAAACAAAAGTAGAAAATCCATACCCATAACTAGAAACACCTGTAGTTACTGTCTGTGTATCTAATGCGTTAGAAGCACCATGAAAGTTGCTCATTGATATTGCACCAGATGATACCCCTGCAAGTGTTCTTAGCGCAGACTCGCCCAATGATGACGTTGCAGTGGCACTTCTGCCTAACTCTAAGTTGATAGAGCGACCCGATGTAGAACCACCAATAGCAATTGTTCCAGAGGATGCAAGAGCCATTACTTAGCCCCCTTGAGTTCGTCTACTTCTGCTTTTAGTTCCTTCACTGCTTCGATTAAAAGAGCAATGATTTTGTCTTTCTCGACAGTCTTGTATTCTTCGTTAAAAGGTGCAGGTGAAATTGCATCGGGTATAACCGCTTCAATCTCTTGAGCAATAACACCAGTTTCTGTTTTGCACTTAGGGTCAAAGTTTTCGATGCCATCTTTCCAATCGTAAGTAACACCTCTAATCTTTGACAGTTTTTCTAGTGGATTCTCTATTGGCTTGATGTTTTCTTTCAAACGAGCATCAGAAGCGTAAGCTGTTACGTTACCTGTAAAACGTGCATTACCAGAGGCATCTATACCCCCTTTGTTAGCTGTTCCGTTTTGAAATACAAAACCTCTGTTAGTACCGCCTGTCATGCGGAAGTACATATTGTAATCAGACGTTGTTTCACCAGACACACGACCTGCACCACTTGTACCAGACGATGCCATGTAAATTCTATAGGCATCATTTCCGTTCCAGAACCTTAGACCTGCTCCATGAACAGCAGGTAAGTCATGGTTTCTAGCTTGCAAACTTCCAGAAGTTGAATCATCAGCATCAGAACGCAAAAACTGTGAAGCCTGTAGTCCGTCAACAGTATCAGCATCAAGACCAGAGCCAGAGCCATCGTTACCTGCGTGCCAAATACCTTGATTTTTGTAAGTAAAGGTAGTGGGTGATGCAAATAGCAAATTAGAAAAACTACCCCCTGTTTTATATCTAACTTTAAAGTTTCCGCTATCAGCATCATTATCATTATCAATGTCTACAAAAATACCGCCATCATCCATGTGGATGTCAGTAATATCATCACCATCAGTTGAACTTGAAGTTCTTTTTATCCTAAGTTTTCCAACACCATGTCCAGACAACACACTAATACCGCCATTAAATGTAGTTAGTCCAGTTGAAGTATCAGCAGTATCAGACCGCAAATACTTAGGGTCAGTTTGCGTAGTAATGTCAAACGATGTCAGATACCCTGCGGAAGCGTGATTGCCCCACCCGTAAGCGGTATCCCAATTCGATATTTTTGTATTATCTTGAGTCCACTTTGTGCCAATACTATTAGTTACTGTAGTCGAGAAATTTGCATCATCGCCTAGCGCAGAAGCTAGTTCATTTAGAGTGTCCAGAGTAGAAGGAGCAGAATCGACAAGGTTGGCAACTTGTGTGTTGACGTAAGACTGCGTTGCATAACTCTGCGATGCGTGGTCGCCCCACGAATAAGCCACATCCCAGTTGCTATTGTTGTAGCCACTGGCACTGATTGTACTGCTGAACGTAACACTTCCGTCTGAAGCAATTGTGATTGCAGTCGCGTTGCCGTTATCGACAATGCTGGTGCTTAGGAGATTTCTACTAACTTTGGTTAATGCCATTTACAGTACTCCACAGCTTATGTTTGATAGGTGGCACTGCCATACGCATACTGCCAAGTGCCTTTACGAATTTGAAATTTAGTTGCTAGTGCATAAATTGGGGCTTGTATGCTCTGCCCAGACAACTCAGCACCTAGAGTTGCACCCACACTTGTGTCTGTCACAGCGGAGTTAAACGGGGGTGTGAACCACAAAGTTGTTTTAGCCGATCTTATGTCTTCAATTTTGATACTGATAAACACTAAACGCCCAATTTTTGTGTAGCTTGCATCGCGCAGAACATAGTGAGTGCCAGAGGTTAATATCGATGTTCCATTGCTGGCGTAGACTGTGGGTGTCCAAGTTCCTTGCTCATAATCACTTAATAAATTCGATGAACCTGTGCCACCAATGTAAACACCACCAGACAGATAGATGTCTTTAAAGCGTGACGCTGAAGAACCAATATCAATAGTGCCATTAGCTGAAGCACCGAGGCTTGATGCGTTTATAGCTTGCGATGCCGTTGTTGCTATTGTGCCGTCACTGGCAATATTGATATTTGTGCCAGATGTCAGTGAAGCTACAACATTGGCTGTATTAGTAGCATCTGCATTTTGATCTATTGCATTAAGTTTATTGTGGTCAGAATCTGTGAACACGTTTGAGTCTGTGGCGCTTTCTACTAAGGCTCTAATTTCAGATGCGGTCTGGTCTGCGGTTGCGTTTTGTTCTATGGAATCAAGTTTTGACTTGAGTGTGTTAGTGAAATCGTTTGTTGATAACCCTTTGCCCGAAACTGTATCAACTTTGCTCGAAAGCCCCGATGTCAACTCACTGTCACGGGCAATACTGGCGGGAATATCGCTCTCGACAATCTCACTACGAATCGTTGCGCTCGATTTATTTTCAACATTTTCAAGGCTTAAATTGGTCTTTGCGGTAGTCGCGTTGTCGAAGTTATTATTACAGGTGCGAGAGTCACTTAGTCTTGAGTCGTTGCCTTCGGTCACTGTGCCTGAAGCCGTACCGAAATTCTTATTAAATGCTGTGTTTTTGGAAATTGTAGGTTCTTTTGCATCTAACGCAGTTTGAAGCCCTGTTACAGTTGATATTGATTGGTTTCCAGTATGATTAGCGCGATTTTTTAAATTCGTATCTGAGTCATTTGCAGTGGCACTTGTACTCACAGTGCCATCGTTAGCAATGTTAATGTTAGTGCCAGATGTTAGCGAAGCTACGACATTGGCGGTGTCGGTCTGATCGGCATTCTGTTCTATTGAGTCAAGTTTATTTTCTTGAGCATCAGTCATAAATCTTTTGTCTGATGCATCAGTAAAGTTAGCTGTACTAAATGTAGGTGATGCTCCGCTTACTACTGACTGGTCTAATGCTTTTACGTCAGCTAGGCTTGCACATTCACTATCCATCAATGCACCTGCCGAGGTTACATTG
>Ga0208428_1000585_pt1 | contig 16436 bp, 15 predicted proteins | sample DEB08_DNA_11_FD_184535 | JGI IMG/M metagenome (GOLD analysis project Ga0208428, IMG submission 184535) | Aqueous microbial communities from the Delaware River and Bay under freshwater to marine salinity gradient to study organic matter... | ecosystem: Environmental > Aquatic > Marine > Coastal ... | reverse complement strand
CGGATAAAATGGGATTCTATAACGCAACTCCACCCGCTGGGTGGAAAGCTTATTTAGATAATAGTGGTAACTTCTTCCTTGGTTCAGGGACTAGCATCCCCTTTTCTTTTACAGCCGCAACAGGAGTATTAAATGTAGATAGAATTACTGCTACTTCGGGTACTATTGGAGCATATGATATTGATAGTAATAGTATCCACAAGGGAACAAAAGTTGCAAATGCAAACTTCGCAGCTGCTGGTGATATTACAATTGGTTCTGGATATATAGGTGCGGCAGGTTTCTACATTGACCAAGATGGTAACTTTGTTCAAGATAAAGTAAAAACTAAAGTAAGGTCTGGTACTAATATTCGACCATTTGATGATATATTTGAAGTAGATTCAGATGCACTGGTTATAAAAGCAGATACAAAAATTGGTAGTGGAAGTAACAGAGCTCAGTTTTCAAATGCATTTAAATTTGAAACAGATGGTTCTTTTAGATTGGCCGATGATTTACCTATATTTGGTACATCAACTGGTATTAATTCAAGATTTACAACTGTTGAAACTATAGCAAGTGGTGCTGCCGCCGACCTCTTAGTAGTTGCATCATTTGCAGAAGAAAATTGTGTTTTACCTGGTACAAAAATTGTTACAAATAGAGGAGAAGTAAATATAGAGGATACAACAGAACAAGACCTTATAAAAGTATTTGATTTTAATAAAAATGAATGGGGATGGTCATCTATTGATAAAATTGTTGTAGGTAAAAGTGCAGGATGGTATGTTTTAAAAACAGAATCAGGTAAAGAACTTAAATGTTCTCAATCACATGGTTTATATCATCCTAATTATGAAAAAGAAACATTACCTGTTGGTTATTTAGACGAAGGAGATGAAATATATACTCAGATTGATAATGAACTGGTTCTTGATAAAGTAAAAAGTATAGAAAAATTCAATGAAGAGGTTGAAGTATGGAATTACCACTTAAATAAAGTACATAATTATATTTCCGATGGAATACTTTCACATAATATTCAAGAACTTGAAAAGGCATTCACATCTGGTCATAGATATGTTAAGTTAAATAGTGAAAGTATAGATGTCGGTGATTCAGTTAGGTTAGATTCAAATAATCAACTTATAAAATCAACTACGGCTAAAGATACTAAAATTGTAGGTATTTTATGGAAAGAACCAAGAAGTGGTTCTCTCATGTATGATTCATTTGGTGATGAATTACCAGAAAACGAAATGGATACTAAATCTTTATGGAAAGTTGCATCCATTGGTGATAGTTTCCAATCGGGTTCAAGGGCTTTATTACCAGGATTTAAAGTATGTAATCAAGGTGGTGATGTTAGGACAGGTGATTTACTATGTTCATCTGATACACCAGGATATTTAATGAAACAGCCATCTGAATATGTAGTAACCTCATTCGATAGTGGTTCAAATCCTATCTATGAAGAAAGGCAATCACAATGTTCTTATACAGTTGCCAAAGCAATGGAAGATGTAACATTTGATTCCAATGGATTGGCCGAGGGTGTGTATGGATATCTATATTGTGGATAAAAAATAAATTAATGAAGTTATATAAAAAAGATAAAAAAGAATTAACATCTGCCTTAGTAAACTATTTAATAAATTCTGATGATTATATTGAAACTGATGTTTTAGTTTCAAAAATAAATAGTTCAATACCTTTAGAAGATAGATACACAACTTCTGGCCTCGAAAAAGAAGTTGGTACAAAGATTATGGTAACAACTGGTTGTGGAAACACAATTCAAGGTGGAGCTGATATTTGGACAAATTATTTTATAGAAGAAGTTTGGAAAAGATTGAAATCAAGAAAAAGATGGAAGTTAATAATTGATTCAAAAAAACCAGCTGATTTTGAACCAACCTCATTACCTGAAGATTTAGATTGGCATTTTCATGGAGATGACCCATCTTTAACAGAAGATTTATTAGAAGAATGTACTGAAATTTATTATCTACATTCTCACTATCATAAAAGAGAACACATATGGAAATATGAAAATAAATTTAAATTAATTTTTGTACATGCTTATCCACCAGAAATGGAAGAAGTTCTGAAAAAAACACCTGAATTAAAAAGATTACAATTTAACACAAAAGTTGATAGTAGTTTTTATAAAGAATTTTTACAAACTTTTGATAAGAGAGTTTGGATAGGAAATAATCCATCTCAGATGGTAACTGATTTCCCAAATTATACTTATTCTATTCCTAACTTCTATGAGTTTAAACACAATATTCCTTTAAAAGAAAATTTAAACTTTGAAAGTATTGGATTTGCTTCGAGAGGTGAAACAAGAAAATGTATGCATTGGATACATGGTCATAAGGGATTTATTTTATCATCAAAATATGATTTTCAAAATTTAAAAGATACAACAGGTTATCAATTTCCTAATGTAAAATTTTATCAATGGAGTCCTGAAATACTTTCATCATTTATGAAAAAAGATTTTGGAATATTTCATGCCGCTTATTTTAAAGAACCATTTGGATACTCAATCTTTCAAGCAATTGATTTTGGTAAGATTCCAATAATACATACTGATTGGGCAAAAGATGTGGATTATAAATACAGAGCAAGTACAAAAAATGAATTTGATAAAATGATTAGAAAAATTAAAGTGGATACACATGAAGTAAGATTTAAAGAATTTGCCAAATTAAAAACTTATATGTTAAAGTTTGATAATAAACAAGATTGGACATCAAAAGTACTAAAAATATGTCAATAATAAATTACAATCTTATAAAAGAATTTTTTACAAACAACTTTGTTACAAAGAAAGATGTTAATGGTAAAGAATATAATGAATTCACACCTGTAAAATATAGATGGACTCATGGTGCAACAGATAAACACTTAGGTGATGGTATGTTGATATATTCTATTATACAATACATGAGAGCAAAAACTTGTGTATGTTTGGGAAGTGGTGGTGGATTCATTCCAAGAATTATGTCTCAAGCAAGAATTGATTTACATGACCAAGAAATATTTGAAGGTAATAAAAATATGGAATGGGGAGATAGTGGTACAACAATATTAGTTGATGCATCAAATGGAGTTGGTGGGTTTACTGATTGGGTAGAAAAAGATTCTTTTTTTAGAAGTAGATTTCCATGTAGAGTTATTTTAGACACAACAGAAAATGCTTATTACAACTTTTTCGTAAAAGAAGATATTAAGATTGATTATCTTCATATTGATGCAGGACATACATACGAAGATGTAAAAAAAGATTTTGATTTATATTCTAAATTGTTATCACCACATGGGATAATATCAATACATGATACAGATGAATCATATGAAAAAGAACATATTATAACTGATGATATATTAGAAGATTTTCATCAAGAGTATGCAAATGGCCCATCAAAATTTATTGAAGAATTAAAATCAAACAAAGATTGGGAAATTTTCAACTTTTTTAATAATGGTATATTTAAAAGTAAGCCGGCATCAACAGGTCTAACAATTCTTCAAAGATGCAAAAACTAAATTTAGTTACAGTTGTTGGTCACAACACAACACTCCTACCACATATGATTAATCACTACAAAAATATAGTAGATGAAATATATGTTGTAGTTTATAGACAACATGAATTAGATGGTATTTTAGAAGAGGTAGTAAATTTAGGAATTAAACCCCACAAAATTGTTACTGAACCAAAATTTAATTGGGAAAGAGTAACTGAATTATATAACGAAATTAAACAAACCAAGCCCGATGAATGGTGGGTGGTTTCGGATGATGATGAACTCCATGTATATCCAAAAGATATACGAGAAATGATTCAAGAATGTGAAGAAAATGGATGGGAGTTCATTACAGGAGGATTCCTCGATAGGATAGGAGAGAGGGGAGAGTTTCCTTTGGTAACAGAAGAAACTAATATTTGGAAATCGTTTCCACTTGCAGGATTTTTTAGATATCCTATGAGTGGAGCGATGCCGAATAAATGTTGTGTGATGAAAGGTTCTGTGGATGTAACACCAGGTCAACACTTTGCTGTGATTGGTGATACTGATACTTGGAGAGAACGAGGATGGAATCATCCTAAAAGATATCCAATAGGCAGAGGAGAAGGATTCATACAAGTACATCACTTTAAGTGGGATTCAACAGTTTTAGAAAGATTAAAAGAAGTTTCTGAAACTGAAAAAGATTATACATACTGGCAAGAATATAAAAAGATGTATAAGGCAATTGAAATAAACGATTGGAAAGTTGATATCAACAATCCTGAGTTTATGTTCGAAACCATGATTACAAACAATCATTGGGATTATACGAAATGGAACAGATTAACTCAAAAAATTATTTCTGTTTAGTAAATTTTTATATATTTATATATATTAACACAAACTTTTAAATTAAAATAGTTATGGCAACAAAAGTAGGTAAAACAGACGAAGCTACACAAATACTCGAAGAGAGAAAAGTTAAGGCTCTCGAAAAAATCGGAAACTCTTTAGATGCTCTTACTTTATGGTTCGAAGAAATCGATAAAGAAGAATGGGGGCCAAGAATAGAGTGGTACTTATCCGAATGGTACGAAAACAAAATCAAAAATAAGTAATAAATGCATAAACTCGGTATCATAGTACCTTATAGAAACCGAAGAAGTCATTTAAATCACTTTACAACATCTATCAAAAATCATTTCTCAAAATCTAAAATAGAGTATGAGTTGATTATAGTAGAACAATCAGATGATAAACCTTTTAACAGAGGTGCTCTACTTAATATTGGTGTACGAAAAGCAAAAGAACTTGAATGTACTTATGTTGCTCTACATGATGTGGATATGTTACCACTTGATGTGGATTATTCACCTGTTGATAGACCAACCCACTTAGCAACTAATTTTCATTCAAGTCACGAAAAAGACCAAAAGAGAATTATCTTTGATGAATACTTTGGTGGTGTAACTTTATTTCCAATAAATGATTATTATCATATAAATGGATATTCTAATAAGTATTGGGGATGGGGTTATGAGGATGATGATTTATTATGGAGATGTAAAGAAAACTTCTTTGATTTTAACACAAAAGCATTACCAACAATAGCTCATAGTTCAGCTGGTTTAGTGTTCAACGGTCATACAAGCCAAGTAAGAATACCAAAACCATTTAAACTAAAAGATTATACTATATTTGTTTCATTTAATCCTGATGAGATTGATTGTAATGAAGGTTTTGATTTTGATGAATACAATATTTTTTGTATACCTGGTATGGATACTGGTTTTAGTTTCAATTCTTATAAAAGATATAAGTTTGAAGTATGGACAACCGATAAACAATGTCTTAGTTTAAAATCTAATATTACTCCTGCAAAACAAACAACTCTATGTGCAACAGTAAATCAATCTGAAAAGATGGTTAAGTTTTACCAAGATGGTATTCTTGTTGATTCAACTGATTACAAAGGTAGATTGATGCATTATTTAAGTGAGAAACAAATTTATTTAGGTGCAAGTCCCTCACTTGAGCACAATGGTAGAAGGCCATTTCAAGGAACAATAGATTATTTTGGTTTATTCAATCATTCATTAGAAGAGGCACAAATAAAAGAAATCTCTACAAATAGAGCAATGGGATTAACAGAATCATATGGTGATTATGTTGCTCCCCATACTCTTGAAATATGTTATGATATGAAAACATCAACATATTCTGATTTGTATGATTTGAGTGGAAAGAAAAGACATGCTGAGGTAACAGATTGTAATAAACAACCAATAGACCAATCATCTGAATTTATTGAGATACCAATACCTTGGAGAAGAGAATCAACATTTGAACTATTGTATCATAAGGAAAATGGATTTTATGAAAATAAATGGACATGGACTAATACAAGAAAAAATCAACTTCATTTCTACAACAAAGTTCTAAAAGAAAAATCAGGTTACAAAAGAGATGGTATAGATAATGTAAGATATAATTTACTATCAGATACAGAGATGAAAGATTATCACTTTATATCAGTAGAACTATGATGAGTATGTATAAAACAGGTGTAATTGCAGGAAACTTTGATGTTATACATCCAGGTTACATAAAAATGTTTGAGGAGTGTAAATCTTATTGTGAAAACTTTATAATTCTTCTACATACAGACCCTTCAATAGAAAGACCAGAAAAATTAAAACCAATACTTTCAGTAGAAGAAAGAATTGAGGTATTATATTCAATTAAGTATATAGATTATATTCATACTTATACTTACGAAAATGAATTAGTAAAACTACTAAAAGGAATTCAACCTGAAATAAGATTTTTGGGTGATGATTACAGAGGAAGAACTTATACAGGTTTTGAATTAAATATTCCAGTACACTACTTAAACCGAGACCATGGTTGGAGTACAACAAAATTTAAAAAACTAATTGCAGATACATTATGAAATTAGGAGTCTGTGTACCATATCGTAATAGAGAGGCTCACCTAAAAGAGTTTGTACCAAAACTTGGTAAATATCTTGAAGATAGAGGTATTGATTATTGTATGTACTTTGGACATCAAGTAGATGATAAATTGTTCAATAGAGGAGCAACTAAAAATGTTGCCGCTGAGTGGGCATTTAAAGAAGGATGTGATTACATTGTTTGGCATGATATCGATATGATACCAGAAGAAGGTGGAGGAGCTGATTATAGTTTTCCAAAAGAAAACCCAATTCATATTGCAACAAGTATATCTCAAATGAACTATAAACTAAAGTATGAAGAATACTTTGGTGGTGCAGTTTTATTTTCAAAAGAACAAGTTGAAAGAACCAATGGATATTCAAATGATTATTGGGATTGGGGAATGGAAGATGATGATTTATTTTGGAGATGTGTATTAGAAGGATATGCAGATGATTCCTATATGGATTATACAACAGAACCACAAAACTATGTATCATTTGATGGAAAGAGTTCTTTTATTCAGATTCCAAAAAATAGATTGATAAAAGGATTAACATCTCGTTCACATACAGCATCTGTTTTAGTTAGAGCAAATCAACAAGAAGAAAAAGTTCCTATATGGTTAGTAGGAGATACTGAAAGAAGATTTTGTGAATATCCTATACTTCGTAGACCAGGTTATGATTGGGGATTGAGTTATAACAATTCAAGAGCTTATACTGCACAACTTTGGGATAATAGAAAAAATCATTTGTATCAATGGATTAAAAGATACGAAAATCAATGGGCTTGGGTTACAATGGCGGTTGATACTTCAGAACAAAAAATACATTTTTATTTAAATGGTAAAGAATCTGATGCAAGACATGGACATGGAACACAATCACCACTATCATATGATAACAGATTAAAATCATATGGTCTTACTGATTATTATATTGGTACAACAACATCTACTGATATAAATGCAATTAATAGATGGTTCAAAGGAGATATTGCAAAAGTAATGTTATGGAATAGGTGTTTGGATTCTAATGAAATAGGAAATCTTCACAATGAAATACCAAATGAAAATTTAATGTTACATTATGACTTCAATAATAAGAAACAAATAAACTCTCCATATATTGCAGCTGATTTAAGTGGTAATGATATTCATGGACAAATAAAATTTTGTAAATTTAATAAACAACAAATTAAAATACCTTATACGGTTTTACCACATAGAGTAGATGGTACTATGACTTGTTTACCTCATAAAGATGAAGGACTGGTAAAAGATAAGCATGGTAATGATAAATGGGCTAAAGGTGAAACCACTGCAAGAAATGAAAAGAGATATGTTCTACAAATGCAACAAGGTATTTGGGATTACAAATCAGATGGTATCAAACAATTAGAATATGAATTGGTTGGTGTTGAAGAAATTAACCCAAAGGCAAAACTAATAAATGTTAAGTTCTAATATATATTAATATAAAGAAATAGAATGGCAGATACAAACGAGAAAAAAAGAAAAATAGCTATCGATGATGATAGTCCTGTGTATGTTGATGTAAGGGATAAACTTAATGAAGTTGGTCCTGGTTTTTGTTTAGCAAAATGGACACAAGTTACGATGCACCTACAATTAGGACATACACATTCTTGCCACCACCCATCAACACATCAAATCTCACTTAAGGAATTAAAAAGAAATCCTACGGCTCTTCATAATACAAATTTTAAGAAGAGAAGAAGAAAAGAAATGTTAGATGGTCAAAGACCTGCTGAATGTGATTATTGTTGGAATGTAGAAGATAACTCAGATAGATTTTCAGATAGAACATTTAAGAGTGGTGAGAATTGGTCAAAGCCATACATGGATGAAATCAAACAACTTAATTGGAGAGAAGATTATAATCCAAAATATGTAGAGGTTGCATTCTCAAATGCATGTAATTTCAAATGTTCGTATTGTGGCCCTGCGTTTTCATCGGCTTGGGTACAAGAAGTTGAAAAGTTTGGTGGTTATCCAACTACCGATGAGTTCAACGACCCTAAACACTTATTGTACGAAAACAAAATTCCATTTAAACAGACAGAAGCAAATCCTTATGTAGATGCCTTTTGGAAATGGTGGCCAGATTTATATAGAGATTTACATACCTTTAGAATTACAGGTGGTGAACCTTTAATGTCACAAGATACTTGGAAAGTTTTAGATTATATAATAGAACATCCAGACCCAAATAGAAAATTAAATCTTGCTATAAATTCTAATTTAGGTATACCTGATAAATTAGTTGATAAATTTATTGAAAAGATTCAAAGAATTTGTGATGAAGATAGAGTAAATGAATTTGTAATCTTTACATCTGTTGATACTTGGGGTGAACAAGCAGAGTACATCAGAAATGGTTTACAGTTTAATAAATTTTGGGATAATTGTAATAAGGTTTTAGCAAAATGTCCAAAAGTTATTTTAACTTATATGGTTACATATAATGCATTATCAGTTCCAAACTATCATAAGTTAATTAAAGGAGTTTATGATTTAAAAACAGAATATGGTTCGGAAGATAGATATTGGAACTCTGCAACATTTTTAGATACATCTTATTTAAGACATCCAAAACATCAAACTGTACAAGTTTTAGAACCACATTGGGCTGATAAAATATTTAAAGATGCACAACTTATAGATTTCCTTGGTGTACCTTTATTTGAAAAAGAATACATTGGATACTCTGATGTAGAGATTCAAAAAATTAAAAGAACATATGATTGGATGAAATCTCCAATAGATGAAAAGGCTCTACAAACTCAAAGAAGAAACTTTGGATATTATTTCAGAGCACATGATGAAAGAAGAGGAACTGATTTTTGTAAAACATTTCCTGAGTTAGAAGAATTTTATAGAAAATGTTTAGAAATTAATAAAATTAAGTGGTGATAATGCTTTTTTTATAGCTCCTAAAAATAGGTATGGGTTATCGACAAACGAAACCTTTGATTTAACTGAACATGATTTTACAATTATGGTACGAGTTAAGATTGATTGGGATTCAATGAAAGCTGGTACTCCAACTCATGAAGGTGGTATCGTTGCAAAAAATGGTAGACATTGTGGTTTAAGTGCTTTAAAATTATCAGATAACGAAACTTATATAAAAGCTCAGTTTTGGACTTGGGAATCAAGAGAAGTTGGAGTTGAATTTAGAGATGTTTGGATTGATGTAAAAAGTAATTCCGAGTACATGGATATTGCAATGATTCATGATAAGGAAAATAAAAAAATGATTATAGATGTTGATGGAAATCAAAAATCAATTGATTATACAGGTGAAATAATCGATTATAGAGATTCTTGGATTTGGGTTGGAGCAAATAATTCATTAGATAGTTGTGCACCAGAACATAGAGGATTTTTATTTGGAGAAGTTGAATCAATTGCAATTTACAATTGTATAGTAAACACATTTGAATCAGAAATCAATAATCATCTTGATGTTAAAACAAATGAAGATTTACTATCTTTACCTTTTAATGAGGAAGCGGCGGCTGTTTACTCTTTTACAGAAGAAACGAAAACACCATACAAAATATTTGATATATCAATGAATGGAAATCATATGATTTTATTTGATAAAAAATGGATGGCTGAAGAATCTTTATTGTGATGAATAAAAAAGTTTATTTTGTATATGATTTCATATTACCAAATGGTCATTTACAATTTGGTTATAATAAGTACACTCTACCTATTAATGTTTTACATCACATTGAAAATAATATAGAACATCCTGGTGTTTTATTATCACCACCAAACAACCCAACTGATTTTCAATTTCAAAGTGGTATGTTTGCAGATGAGTTCATCAGTCATAACAATGAATGGAATAGAATTGGAGTTAATGAAGTTGGTGATATATTAGAATCAAATAGATATAGAGAAAATGAATATCTTTTTTTTATAGTACTTGAATCTACAAACACATCAAACTTTTTTGAGTATTATCTTAATCAAAATTTAAAATTTAAAGATTTATTTTCACCAAAGTTATTAGATTACATTAGAGAAAATAAAAATTTTAAAATAATAATGATGGATAATCGTGAAGGTTCTTATGAACATAAATCACAATTATTAGATAAAGCTGATGAGTTTTTAAAAACTCAAAATATAGAAGGAAAAAGAAGATTTGTTATTTCAACTTGTAACGAACATATTAATAAATTTAGACAACATCCTGCAGTTAAAGGAAATCAAGTTTATGTTTATAATAATGATTTTTACATTTATAAATCAGGTCAGTTTATAGTTGAAACAGAAGAACAAAATAATAGTATAGTTGAAAATGGATATGAATATTCTCTTCAACAAGATTTAAAGTTTGATGAAAAAGAAAAATATTATTTAATGTACAATAGAAACTCGGCTAGATTACATAGACCATATGTTGTAAATAAATTGTACGAAAATAATTTATTAGATAAAGGAATAATATCTTTATTTAAAACAGAAGATTTTGATAATCTACTTAAATCTCAAAACAATAATGGTAATCTTGGTATTACAACAAAAGATTGGCAAACTTGGAAAAAAAGTATAAACAAATGGTATCCACTTGTGATTGATAATGATAATGAAGAGGAAGTTGCTTGGTATCATAATTTTTTAAGTAGAAAAGATGAGTATGAAAAAACATACTTTTCAATCGTATCAGAAACAAATGCAGAAAACAACTATTTATTTGTAACCGAGAAGACAATTAAACCAATTATGAATTTACATCCATTTTTTATAAATGGAAATCCTGGCATTCTAAAACATTTAAAGAGTTTAGGTTTTCAAACATTTGATAAATGGTGGGATGAATCATATGATGAAGAATTGAATTTCAAAAAAAGAGCAGATATGTTAATTGAACAAGTTAAATTAGTTTGTAGTAAATCTAAATTAGAAATGATTGATATGATTAAAGAAATGCAACCGATTCTTCAATATAACAAATCTTTGGTAAAACAAAAATTTGTAAGTAAGAAATTTGAAAAAAATTTAGTAAATGTTTTTAATACAACAATGATATGAAAATTTTAATTACAGGAGGAGCTGGATATTTAGGTTCAGTAATCACAGAAAAGTTATTAAGTAAAGGTTATGAAGTTACTGTATTAGATAATCTAATGTATAATCAAACTTCATCTATTATATTTTCACACAACCCCAATTTTGAATTTATATATGGAGATGTAAGAAATTCAGAATTACTTGAAAATTTAGTTTTTGATTTTGATGTAATTATACCACTTGCAGCAATCGTAGGATTTCCTGCTTGTGATAGAGATAAAGATTTAGCAACCAAAGTAAACTATGAGCATGTAAGATATATATGTGAATTAGTTGAAGGTACAAAAGTAAGGGTGGTTTATCCGAACACGAATAGTGGATATGGGATAGGAGAGAGTGGTGAGTGTACTGAGGAAAGTCCACTAAACCCAATATCACATTATGGTGTAACCAAAGTAAAAGCTGAAAGTGAGGTTCTTAAGATAGGAGGAATCTCTGTAAGATTGGCAACTGTATTTGGTACATCACCAAGGATGAGAATGGATTTGTTAGTAAATGAATTTGTTTACAAAGCATTGACAGATAAATACATTACAATATTTGAGAAAGATTTTGTAAGAAATTACATACACATAAGAGATGTTGCAAATGTATTTTTATTTATGATTGAAAACTACGAAGAACATAGTGGAGAAGTTTTCAATGTAGGTTTATCAGATGCCAATTTATCAAAAGAAGAGTTGGTAGAAAAAATTAAAGGATATGTACCTGATTTTGCAATTACATATTCTGATTATTATGAAGACCCTGATAAGCGAGATTATATAGTTTCTAATGATAAGATTGAATCCACAGGTTGGATGCCTGAATATTCATTAGATGATGGAATAGTAGAATTAATTAAAACATATACTATTCTTATACAAGATTTAAGTTCAAAGTATAGGAATGGTTTCCCATTAGGTTATGGCTCAAGGACGTAGTATATTTTATAAAGAAAGAGATTGGAATGATTTCCATTTTTACCATGGAACTGTACTTAACCAAGTTAAGGTAGTACAGCCATCGGTGTATCATGAAGCACGAGGTTCTATATCTACAACATATCATTCAGATTATTACGATAGAATATTACCAGCTGCTGATAGAAATAAAGGATTAAAATTTAAACACGATAGACACTCTAAATCACAAGAAGGTGTTCTAAGAGGTTTACATTATGATGATAAAACATGGAAACTTGTAAGTTGTTTACATGGAAAAATTTATTTAGTAGTTTTAGATTTAAGAGGTGGTAGTATAACTAACAACCCAACATATGGAAAGTGGGAATCATTTATGTTAACACCAGAAACAGCAACACAAGTATTAATTCCACCAATGTTTGCAAATGGACATTATGTAATGAAAGATGATAGTATTTTTAATTACAAAATGGCATATATTGGAGAGTTTAACGATGTAGATAAACAACAAACAATTAAATGGAATAGTAAAAGGTTTAAAATTGATTGGCCTTGTACTAATCCAATAATTTCTAATAGAGATAAAAATGGAGAAAATTAAAAATTTAAATTATCACGAAGATAGATGGTTAGATGGAAACTTAACAAAAGAACAATTAATAGCTTTCGAAGATGATATTATATCACATTGGGAAAATGGTGAAATTAGAGGCCCAATACATTTATCACATGGTAACGAAGAACAATTAATTCAAGTATTCAAAAAAATAGGTGTTGAAGATTGGGTGTTCTCAACTTGGAGGTCTCACTATCATGCACTTTTACATGGCGTAGAACCAGAAGTATTAAAACAAAAAATATTAGATGGTAAATCAATTACCATTATTGATAAAGATTGTAAATTTTATTCATCAGCTATTGTAACTGGTATCTTACCAATTGCATTGGGTGTTGCAAGAGCACTAAAAGAAGATAATAGTCCAAACAAGGTTTGGTGTTTCATTGGAGATATGACATTTGAAACAGGTGTATTTTATGAAGTACACAAATATGCAAGAAACTTTGATTTACCAATTAACTTTGTAGTAGAAGACAATGAAGTTTCTACCAACACACCAACGGCACATACTTGGAATAATATTCAGAGAGAAATACCAGAAGATGTGATTTATTATAAATACAAATCTAAATATCCACACTATGGAACAGGAAAATGGGTAGTGTTTTAAATTTCATAATACCAACAAATGAAAACATCCAACAAGGGCCTATAACAAATTACATTCATTCAAATTACGATTATACTAATGATTACAATATTTTACAAAATCGTAAAAATGTTTTGTTAATAGAAACACGAGAAGGATATAAATCTTTTTCAAGAATGTTAAATGATGAATTGATATGGTATATATCAACATCAGATATTTTGGTTTTAGTTTGTTGTGTTGCAGACCCTGGTAATGAAGAAATGTTTCTTCAATTACTTGAATATGTAAAAAAACTTGGAATAGAAAATAAAATAAAATATTTAGATACAAATGTTTCATTATCTAAATACAAAGATATTCATACATTTCATTATTTCTTTGAAGAGGCTATTTTTTCTAAAAATAATTTCTTTAATAACACATCAAATGATTTAGGATATGTGAGTGAAGAAATAAAAGAATCTGAATTGAATTTATATAGAAACAAAAAGTTTTTATCGTTTAGTAGAAACAACGATAAACATCATAGATTATCTTTACTACATGATTATCTAACAAACGATTTTTCAGATTCTTATTTTAGTTTTTTACAAGCAGTAGTTCCATATTGTAATGTTTATCATGGAGATGAATATCAGTTAACTGCTGAGGAATACAATAAAAAACTACCAATAGAATTAGATACAAATGGAAAGGTTGATAATTTTAGAACAGATAATACATTTGATAAAAAATTATTTTTAGATTCAGTAATTCATATTGTTTCTGAAACATCATTTCAAAATAATGAATTGTTTATATCTGAAAAAGTTTTAAAACCAATACTGAATTTTCAACCCTTTATTTTAATAGGGCCATATCAGTATCTAAAAGAATTGAAAAATTTGGGATTCAAAACTTTTGGTGATTATTGGGATGAAAGTTATGATGAAATTGAAAACCCAAAAGAAAGATATATGAAAATTAGAGAATTAATACTCAATTTAAATAAAAAAACAATTGAAGAGTTAAATTTATTATATAAAAATGTAAAACATATATGTATATATAACAATACAAAATTCAACTCTTTGAATATAGAAAACAGCATAGATAAAATTTTTAATAAGTTACAATGAAAGATAAAAAGGTTTTAATTACAGGTGCCAACGGTCTTGTTGGTAACTACATGGTTCAAAAGTGTATCGATAGAGGTGCATTTGTTACTGCGGTTGATATTAGACAACCAGATAATCAAATAGAAAAATATAAAGATGAAAACTACCAATTCATCAAAGCAGATTTAAGAGAGTTCTCTTCTTGTAAAAGAGTTGTAGAAGGTCAAGATGTCATTTTTCATATAGCTGGTGTTAAGGGTTCTCCTAAGAGGGCTATGGAACAACCCGCTGATTACTTTGTACCGATGTTACAATTCAATACTAATATGATGGAGGCGGCTCGATTGGAAGATGTTGAATGGTATGTTTACACATCAACAGTTGGAGTTTATCAACCAGCTGAAGTATTTTACGAAGATGATGTATGGAAAACCTTCCCATCAGAAAAAGATAAGTATGCTGGATGGGCAAAGAGATTAGGTGAATTACAAGCTGAAGTTTATTCTGTATCATTCGATTGGAATAAGGCATCGGTTGTAAGACCAGCAAACATTTATGGTAGACATGATAACTTCGGACCAGAATCAACTGTAATTGCATCACTTATCAAAAGATTATTTGGTGAAAAGGAACATCCACTAATTTGTTGGGGAGATGGTTCACCAATCAGAGATTTTATTTACGCTGGTTATGTTGCTGATGGAATCATAAAAGCATACGAACAAAAATTAACACAACCAATCAACTTAGGTAGTGGTACTGGTGTTACCATTAGAGAACTTGCTGAAACTCTTGTAGATATCTATGAGGAGATGTATGGTAAAAAAGTAGGTATCGAATGGGATAGTACAAAACCAAATGGAGATGCAAAAAGATTGATGAGTACAGAAAGAGCTGAATCTTTCGGTGTAGTTCAACAAGTATCTCTTAGAGAAGGATTAAAAGAAACAATAGATTATTACTTAAATGAGTATCAAAAATAGTGAATACGATATATTAGTCGTAAATGGTTGTAGTTTTAGTGAGGGGGGTGGTTTAAATAATCCAAAAATATTTGAATTTTTAAATGATAGAAAATCTAAAAATGGTGATGAGTTGGATGAATTTATGTATAATAATAATTATGCAAAATTTTTATCTGAAAAACTAAATATACCTTTTTTAAACATATCAAAAAGTTGTTCATCTAATGACTATATACTTCATACAACTTACAAACTTTTAAATTCATTATTAGAACAAGGTAAAAAAATTTTAATTGTAAATCAACTAAGCATGTTTACAAGATTATCATTTAGGTTAGATAATTGTTATTATAGTTACAATTCTGGTGGTAGGTTAACCGAAACTATGGATGAAAACTTTATGAAAAAAGATTGGGATTACAAAAGTTTTGAAGAAGATAAAGATATCTATGATACTTTTTATGAAATATATGCAACACATATTTATGATGAAGACTACTATGTTGAAAATTTAAAAATGCAACTTGATTTATTTAATAAGTGGTGTGAAGATAAAAATATAACAAATTACTGGTTATCGTATGAAGTAAATGATATTTTTTATGATATTGACAGATATATAGAATGCCAGGATGATTCAATTAAAGATTGGGCCATAAAAAATAAATTATTATTAAGT
>Ga0208428_1000581_pt1 | contig 16559 bp, 18 predicted proteins | sample DEB08_DNA_11_FD_184535 | JGI IMG/M metagenome (GOLD analysis project Ga0208428, IMG submission 184535) | Aqueous microbial communities from the Delaware River and Bay under freshwater to marine salinity gradient to study organic matter... | ecosystem: Environmental > Aquatic > Marine > Coastal ... | reverse complement strand
GCAGCAACTCTTCCTTAATTTTCGCATCGTTCCAGCCGTACTTCGCTTTGAGGGCATTTGCTAACTGCTGATATTCCTTGCTGCTTTCCAAGCTGCTTAGTGTTTCTCCTGCTAATTGAAAAGCGGTGTACATCTGAAGACCCGCTTGACCAGAGGCACGTCCACCGATCCCCGCACCAGTAACGGCACCAGCTGGATTTCCTCCGGTGACAGCAGCACCGGTGACTGCACCGGCAACTGCACCCGGAATCGCAGAAACAATACCCACGGTAGCATCGGCAGGAAAAGTGGTCATCGATTCTGCCGCTTGACCGATAACACTTTTTGGTGCTTCGTAGCCAGATGCTTGCAGTTCGGCTTCACCGGCTTGCGTCATCTCCGTACCGTATTGTTCCAAGTCCTGAAGCAAAGGACCGTACTTTGCTCTTAGCTCGCTAATCTCGTTTTCAGAGACATCATCTCGACCAAGTAAGGGTTCCAACAGGTCAAAGTCTTTTTGCTGAGCTAAAATAGCAAAAGCAGTAAGCGACGGACCTACCTGCTTCTTGAACAAGGAAGTACCGTTGGCAAAGGCATTCCAGACTTCACCTAGCGCATCCCCCCATGAAACTTCCTGTGCATCCGGATTCTCTTCTGTCGGAGCAGCCTGACTACTGGTTAGCGGGGTTTTCGCATACGGATGATTGAGAATAGCACTGCGCGTGGAAGGGTCGTTGACTTCGGCGTGATCAAGTAATTGAGTTAAACCACTCTGCAGCTGCGAGTCACCTAACTGACCGTTCTTGTAACGGTAAATCAGGTCTGCCATGCGGTACTTGTAATTTAGCGCAAGTGCTTCTTCCGGAGTGACGTAACCCGGTGAGCCGGACCAATCAAACTGAGGTTTAATTCGTGGGGCGTACCCGTCAGTTTTTGCCATTAGTTTACTCCTTGAATCTGTTCAATCAGTCGAAGTAGGTGCCGTGCTCTGGCTGCATGATCATTTAAACCAAGAAGCTCAAGCTCATCTGATCCTTCTAACGGAATATCGTTGTACTGAGCTTTTAGCACCAGATCATTGATCTCTTGTTGTAAAAGGAATTCAAGGCTGGATACATTGTCTGCCGGGTCATCTGTTGGTATGAAGTTTTGTTGATCGAACCAACTAGCGGCACGGGCCAAGGCGTCGGGTTCTAGTGATAATGCTTGTGCTTTGCTCGTATTCTCTTTGACGGTGTCAATACCAGAAACACCGCCACTTCCTCGCGAAAGTTTTCCATACGATCGAATGGTATCATTGATTCGCTTTTGCAGTGTTTCCGTTTCAAAAGCAGAAGGCTCTACTTCGGAAGGCGAAACTTCAGCTGGTGCTGCCGTGTCCGGTGCAGCATCTGTTGTTGGTAAGGGTTCTCCTTTTAGCAGAGTATCCAAATTAGCATTCAGGCGTTGCGCCTGTTGATTCAACTCTTGGAATACAGTTTTTTGCTCTGTCAAAGGTTTTGCCTGTTTACCGGCATTGGCTTGTTCTGCACGGCTGACTACGTTCGCCAGTTGTGCTAACTCGGTTTTCGCAGTCTGCACATCCATATAATAGTTCGTGGATTTTTCGGTGTCTCCACTGGTAACCAGTTGCCGTGAGATTTCTTCTGCCGCACGGACTTTTTCTGCAGCTGAATCTAGGTTGGTTGTAATCTCTTCTTGAAGATCAAGAATCTCATAAAGAGGTGATTTGTTAGCTGCAGAAGCTTCAGCTGTTTGCTCCTGATTCGCACGGGTTTCGTTGTCACTTTTTATTTGTGCTTTTAGATCATCCGCTTGTTTTTCTAGCACCCCTGTTGGTGCTGGTGGTGGTGTTGGTGATGTTGTAATCTTTCCTGCGTCTTGAACTTCGGCACTGCGACGTTCAGAAAGTTGTTCGTCAACAGATTTTGAATCAAGTTGATTAGTTATTCGCATTCGAGCGTATTTATTTATTGGACTTGCATCAGGATCATACGCTTCATCTGCTCCACGAAGTTGAGTAATATTAGATAGTGTAGAGAGTGCGGACCCTGCAAAATTTCGAATTGCTCCTTGCTGACCGGCCACTTTTTCAGTTGGTTTAGGTGTACCACCGTAACTACCAAGGTATTCTCCGCGAAGACCTTTCCCTGCTACTTCAGCAACGGGTTCAATTAGTTTGGTTGGGTCCACCTTATCTGCATTCATTTGTTTAGCTAGAGCGGAATCCGCTCTTCCCATAAGCTCTGCAGATTCTCTTTGGTTCTTTGTTTTAGGTTCTTCAGTAGTTGAGATAATGGGAGTAGTGGGTGCTACAACGGCAGGTTCTTCTTCTACTTCGTTTGCTGAAGCATCGGTGTTAGCTGATGGTACTGATTGATCCTGCTTTTGAAGATCCCATTTACGCGGGTCATCAGATGCGTATAGCTCTTCCATAAGTGAATTGTTCTGCGCGTCAACTCGTTTAGTTAAATCTCCTTCACCCACTTCAGCTGCAGGTTTTTCACTCATAGACTCTGGAGAAGCGATTCCAAGAGTAATCGCTTTTCCTTGCAGTATGTTTCGTGTTTCCTCTGGAAAGGCTGCTAAAATTTCGGTGTCACGTCCTGCACCAAGAATCTGTTTCATCGCCATGTATTGCACCATGTCATCACCGGTGCCGGTATATCCCAGTAACGCTCGTACTTTCTGTGGATCAGAAGCCCATTCCGATCCCTGCAGATCAGCCAAAGTAACTCCAGCTGGTAACACTACTCCATCTAAGTTGCCGGAGGTTACAAGGTCATCAACTCTTTCGTTTAATCGTTTCACCGCATCATTTGCACGTTCATTAAAAATTTTAGCGGTTTCAGCAGCTTTTTCTTTTAAAGAAGTGTTTGCAGCCGCGAGAGTCGCACGACTTTGTTTCATGAGTTCAGATTTAGCGGCAACCTGCGAAGCAACTGGAAGCTTTCTGAACTCTCTGGCCCATGCCGTTTCTCCTGCATCCAAGTCAGCTAACACAGACTGAGCCGTGGCCCCTTTTTGCTCTAATGCTCTGTAAAGCAATTCAGTACCTTGCAGAGTCAACGTTTCCAGAGTTGGTCCGAACTTATCCATTTTATCAGCTTCACCAGCTGCAATGAGCAGAAGATCTTCATCACGCAGAAAAGTGTATTGTCCGCTATCCTTGAGATCCCGTGCTAAAGAAGGCATCGCTTGGTATTCAGTTCCCTGCAATCCTTCATAACCCTGACTGGCATCAAATCCGGCACTAACATAATCCCGTGTAGCTTGAAAGCCTTGTGTGTTCATATATTCGCGGCGGCGATTCGCAGCATCCGCCATTGCTAGTTTGCGCTCTTTATCAAGCTGTGCTGTCTCGTATGCACTGTAGAACTGCAAACCGGCATTCACCGCCGTCAGTGCTTTCTGAGTATCTGTTGTGGGAGTGTAGTACGGATTATCAGCACCCGGTTGTGTTCCACCGACATTCGGTGCGAAAGCCATAGTCAGATCACTCGCCGCACCTCCGATAGCGGCTCCTGCTGCCATGCTTGTGCCACTGAAATCTCCATACATCCCTCCAGCCACTGCACCACCGACTGTACCAATCAGTTTTAGCGTGTCACCAAAAGCACTGTGCTTGTTGGCTTCACGTTGCTGACGACGTTGTTCTTCAAGTTGCCGTTTACGTTCTTCTTCCGCTTCTTTTTCGCGTTTGCGTCGTCCCATCAAGTCTACGGCGCTATAGAGAGACTGCAGTCCTCCACTTTCTTTTGAATACATTCCTATCATGGGAGCACTCCTTATTTGTTCCAGCCGAGAGCTTCTAACGCACGCTCATCGAGGTTAAGAGTCGAAGGATCAATACCATACTCAGCTAGTGTTGCCTGTAATCCGGCACCAGCCAGTTTCCAGTCAATGTCCTGATTTTGAATATTGGTCAACCGATCGAGGTTGGTGTTCGTCGTATTTTGCATAGTTCCATATAAGCCGCTTGCGGCGTTGATTGCGCTACTTCGCAGACCACTATTGATGTCAATGTTCTTATAGAATTGATTCTGATTGGCATTGATTGTGTCGCGTTTCAAGCCGGTCTGCGTGCTTAACCCTTCCATACCTAGTTTAGCAGCATCCATTTTGCCCCCGTAGATTGTAGAGATCATGTCTTTCTCTACACCAAGACCTTCAAGCTTGACATCATAGAGATCACCCAGAGCATCCATGCTGCGACCGATGCCGACTTGAGCATTGCTCAGTGCATTGGTTCGGTTGGTCAACATCTGCGTGCCCAGACCATAGGAATCCAGAATAGCCTGACGACGGGATGAGCGAGCCGAATCGGAGCGTTTTTGTTCCAGATCCATCAGGGCTTTGGTGTAGGCAGGGCTGGACGCATCCAGACCGGCATTAGCGTAGGTTTGATTTAGCGTATCTTTCGCACCACGGGCGTTGCGATCGATCTCTTCACGGGCGTCAGCATAGTAAAGATCGGTCAATCGTCCGTAATAGTTTGTATCATTGGCATCTCGCGCTACGTCCCTCAAGCCAGCAGTGGTGTCATCCATTTGCTGTTGATAAGGCCGCAGTTCACTTTCATAGCTAGTATATGCCTGATCGTAACTGTCTCGAAGCGTACCCATCTCTGCCTGATAGGTTGCATTCGCATCCTTCATCTGGTTCTGATAATCCCGTAAACCATCGGAACGCAGAGCATTGCCATCGGCATCAACAAGGGTACTGTTTGCGCCGAGCGTGTAGGTTCGACCATCTGGCCCAGTGAAAGAACCATCCGTATTTCGAGTGAACCCGTTGGCTTCCGCATTCGCCGCCGTCACCGCCGATCCGTAGAGAAATTCATTGGCAGCATCAGTAAACTGCTGTGCGAAATCATTTTCTGCGGCATTTAGCGTGCCTTCGGTGCGCACGACATTATCCCCGTTCATCAGTAAACCGGTGTCAGGATCAACGGTGTAATTGTTACCGTTTTTATCCCGCCAACCAGTTGCCGTTTTTGTCCAACCTAGCTGTTCCGCCACTCCCGTGGTTACGTCTCCACCAGTAGTAGCTGATGCAAAATCTTGATAATCCTGTGTTGCGGAGATTAACTGATCACGGGCTTCTCCAGCTGCATCCTGACTAGCTGCTAAATCACTGACCACCGTGTTCTGATTCGGAGAAATATACGGATTTCCATCGGCATCCCGATATTCTCCGTTGTCTGTTAGATAAAAGGTTTTCCCGTTTGCATCGGTAAACTCACCGGCAACTACATTTCCGTTTGCATCTTTAACGGGAGTCAATCCGTCTGGGTTGGTAGGATCACCAAAAGTTCCAGTATTAAGCGCCTGTTCTGCTTGTTCTGTTGGGGTAACTGGATTCGCACCTGCTAGCGTAGCATTGTCAATCGTATATGCCGTAGTGCCGCTACCCCAAGTGTTGTTCGGTAGTACATTGTTTTTTGCAAAGTTATCGGCAATGTACGAATTCCAAGCATTTCCTGACAGGTCAGCTATATCATCAAGCAAAGTGGTATAGCTGTCTGCCGAACCATCACGGGAATCTAGGATCGCTTGAATCTGTTCATCCGTTCCGCCTTTATTACGGAGATTGGTAACTAGTTGGTTGTGAGCATTGTAGGCTTTGATGCCCTCTTTTAGTTTGGCAATCTCTCCACTTCCTAGCTGGTAGCTATTGCTATTAAAATGGCCTAATTGGTCAATGACCATCGACCCCATAATTGCTTTGAGCTTATTTAAATCTGTAGTGGCGCTTATCCGTGTTGATCCTCTGTCGTTAATGGCTTGAAGAATTCCATTAGCTTCAAAGAAATCAATAAAATCTTGTGCCTCCCATCCTTCTGTCAGCCCACTAAACTGACTGTTATAATTACCAAGAAATTCTTGTTGGTAGAAATTATTGCTACTTAGAAACTTATTAAAGTCACTCCAAAAGTCATTCGGAGCTACTACGTCCTCACGCATGCCAGAAAGGACTGCTTTGTTTCCATTGTATTTAATTGCCATTTTATCCTTCCTCCGCTTGGGGGGTCATTGCTCTTTGTTCCAAATCTGCTAGGGTCACGTCTGTTTCAACGATATAAATTTTGCCACCGTCTTCGGGATTCGTATGAATGTATTGTAACACATGCCCTATGGTTCCCGATTGAAAATAGGCTTTCTCTGTCTTGGTGATGTAGTCTGTAATATCGTTGCCATTACTGTCCTGCCCAACTACTTCGGTACTGTCAAAACTGTAGGTTCCAATACTTGTACCGTCTAAAAACCATTGGATGTCTACATTGCCCTTGTAGGTAATCTGAAACTCTGCATGTGTGCGGATTCCTCGGTAAAAACGGGGTGGCAAGGCTACAGGTCTAGCCCAGAGGATTTCGGCATCAACGTCTGATGTACCAGCATTGTGTATGTGAGGCACATATCCATACGCTAATGGATTAAAGTAAAGCCTCATCGTATCTACCACCTGTAGAGTATTGACTCCTGTTCCTAGATTCTCTGTTTGCTCTGTACCGTCCAAATAGATTTTCGGCTGAAGTTGTCCTGCGCCACGAAACCCAAATTCGTAGTAATGAAACAGTTGCTGCTCGTTGAAACTTTCTATCGGAACTGCTTCAAAATCCTGATTTAGCAGGTTAGTTGATGTTGAAACCAGATGGCTGATGAAACCGGACGTAGCGACAGGAAGGGTTACTCTGCGTTTGCGAAACGTAGTCTGAGAGGGTAGTGCGTGGTCACTTAGCACAGCAGAGCCATCTACGCTAACGGTAACCGTTGGGTTGCCAAAGTATTCGATATTAACAGCCTGATACAAAACTCGGTTCATCCAAACTCCGTTGTGAGATCTGTGCGAATTGCTGCTAAATCTGCGTTATTTGTGTCCTGTAAAATCTCAACAAGCTTGTCGATCTGAGCCTGTAGATTCGCCATGTTGTCGTAAGCCTGTCGAAAGGAATCCCGAATTTTTGGGTCTTCTACCAAAAAGAATTGCTCATAGTTTGAATTCCGTTGCTGCATCATCCTCCTGATAGAATCTCGTACTCGGTGTCGATCCAATCAATTCGACCATTCCAATCTGTAATCTCCACCGACCAGACATCGGCTACCGATAACCCGTAGATCGTGTCTGAGGTTGCAGGTACATAAACTCTCGCAGGTTCTGTACGGGTCGAGGTGGTAGAGTCTGTAATAGAAATTGTTTTCGGAGTAGCTACGTTGGAAGAATTCTTAAAGACAGGTTTACCGTCTAAATAGATTTGAATCTTGCCTGATCCAGTTCCGTTGACAGTTACATTTCGTACTAGCTTGATTGATCCAAATGCACCCCCGTCAAACGCCCGTGTCTTATAGTTCCAGAGGTTTCGGGTGCTTACCCCTTCGATGACTCCTCTGCGAGAATACAAACGGTTGACACTAGGTCGATAAACCAGCACGGGTGGTAGAGTTTCAGGAGGACTAGCCGAATTGGAAGGAGTAGTGGTATCTCCTTCCGTCAGGTCAATGCGAGAAACAGGAAATCCTTCCAGAGAGAAGTCAACGGAGTATCCGGTTTCTGAACTGTCCACTACATAGTAGACATCTTCGAACTGCCCAGCATGAACAGAGGAACCAGTCAGGTTGAAGTTCTCAAGTCTACCCCGTGTGATGTTGGTGACCGATTCTCCGTTGTAGATACAGATTCCGGTCTGAGACACCCAGCACAGGTAGCGATTCACTAGCGAAAGGGAACGATGGTGTCCGATTGGCATTCCTTCTGTAGTAGCTAACTTGGTTTTACGCATTTGGTCATAGCGTGACCCTGTCACCCGATAAACACCACCTTCGGTGAAAGCAATCAACTCACCCGGATAGCTTGCTAAACCTGTAATTGAGCCATCAAATTCCAGATAGCCAGACAAAGGCCATGATCTTGGGTTGTTGTACTCTGAAATAAACAGGTACGAGTCCGCTTTGTTAGTGGAAGCATAGCGATTATTTGGAGTGGAGTCTGTACCTACTGCAAAGAAAAAGTTGTTGGATTCTCGCAGAAACTTGAGATAAGTTGGTACACCTTCCTCTGCTCCACTATCTGTAATTGCACCAGAACTAAGACCGTTTGGAAACACATCCAAAAAGTCAGAGGTTCCTTCAATTGTGCCGGAAGATACTGCGTTGCCATTTCGATCAAAAACATCAAAGCATCGTACTGTGGCGTAGATGTCATCAGCCGAAGTAGCACCATCGATAATCACTCTTTCTAACCAGAAATCTGCTGCTAAAAATTGCTGGGATGTTCCGTCCTGTGGAATTAGCGTGATGGTGGGCTTGTTGCTACTGCCTGTAAATGTAAAGCCACTCATGTTGCTTTTTACAGCAGTTAAGGAATTAAGTTGAACATGAGTGTTCTGATACCCAGAAAACTTCAGCCGATACTTATCTGTAGTAGAAGTCGGAAGCGTGATCGTGACAGCTTTTGTAGACGGAGTGTAGTCAAAGCTTACTCCGGTATCTGGGCTGATGTAGCCCAGATCAACTGTACCAATGCTGTCTCGCCTTTCCAGCTTATAGCCTTTAAGCGTAGTTCCAGCCGTAGCATTGTCGGTTGGTGTGCCAATGGTGAAGTTCAGACGTTGTGGAGTATGCTCAAGACTTGCCCCAAAAACATAACTGTTGTTGGAAGCAAGTGTGGCTTTTAGACCAGAACTGGAAACCTGCGGAAGATTGTTTGACTCTCTAACTGTTTTGAGATAGTAACCGTTGTCTGTTAGAGAAAAGTCCCGATTCAGCAACCATTGTGCGCCTTGGGCATTGTCCGTGTCTTCTGAATTCACATCACTATCGGAATTGTATTCCAGATAAATCTTGGATCGGGCCTTATCATAGGTAAAGGCTGGAGTTTCTGGTTTTCCTGTGACTGCAGGAATCGTGTCGGTTATATCTGCATAAGTGTAAGTTGCAGGGAAAGATTGAGAGTTTGTGTGTATTGAATAAGTGTAATTATTATAAACGGTAGGAGCAGTGTAGGTTCGATAGATGCTGTAGGCTTTTGTGTCTGTTTGATTAACAGCAAAATTAGTTCCTCTTCGATAAGTGACAGACACGGAAGAACCATTGATTGTTTCAGTAGTCGTATAAGTTGTGTTGGAAGACTCTGCAGTAGCGTAAGAAATGTTTGATGTCGTTGATTTTGTTGATCCTCCAAAAACAAAATATAATGTACCGTTGGAAGAACTTAACGTCCGTGAATGGGCCGAATAGGTAAAATCATTATTCGTGGTTATGTTTCTACTTACAGCATAGATATAAGGATAATTTGCGGATTGAAATAAGTTACCCCTTATGTATTTATAGCCATCAGAAGCAACATGCTCAGTTAAATTATAATTTGCTGGAGAGATCGTTGCTTTTAATACATTCCCCCAATAAATTTCAATTCGGTTTGTACCAAAAGGGTCTGTGATATACCAATAATATCCGTTATAGACATTTGGGCCTTCTGTTGAAGATGTAGTTGAGCCACCACCCCCTTGCGTATAAAAAGTGCCAGCAGTTAAGGAAACCCCGTTAATCGTTGCATTTGATGTTGGTGCATAATAGGTCGTTCCCCCTTCTGTGTACAAATTAAATGTCTGATTGCTCGTACCAGACCTTTGATCATAATATCCGGTTGTACTCGGAGAATAGCTAGTCCCGTAGGATGAATTCAAAGTTGAATAGTTTGAAGTCGTGACGTTTCCAGTAAACCCTGCATTTCGTACCCATTTCCAATAATCAGTTGAAGCGTTATAACTTCCTGTTGTGTTTGGGTCAGTAACTGAATTACCTCCGGTAGATCCTCCACTTCCTGCATTCTGCGTATAAAAACTTCCGCCAGAAACTCCTAATGTACTGTTTGAACTAGGCGCATAGTAGTAAGTTGTTCCATTTCTTGTATACAGATTAAAAGTAAAGTTAGCTATACCAGAGTATGGTCTGTTTGAGTAATCGTTAAAGGTTCCAGCAGATTGATAAATAGGGTTAAATTGATTCACTGTACTAAGAGATAGGGTCACAGTATAGCCAGCAGAACCCCCTGTATTTTGTTGAAGTCGTTTGGTATTTGGATCTTCGTAGTAAGTAGTACCGTTAGAGTAAGTATTGCGGCTATGGCTAGAGTTGTACGCTACAAATGTGTATGGTGGATTAAATGCTGAAATTAAAGCCTCACCTGTACCTGCAGCAGAAGTTACAGGATAGATTCCAGTTTGAGGAGGAACGTAATCAATTCCAGCTACAGAATCGATCAGAACTTCACTTGTATCGTCTAAAGAGTACGGAACTAAAAAGTCAGTGCGAGTAAAATTACCAGACGTTGTTGCCGTATTGGCGGATGTAGCAGTTAATACAGTCGTACTGGTAACCGTGGCAACCGTCAAAGTCTCATCTGTTGCCGTTCCAGAAGTAAATTCCACTGTAAAAATATCACCTACGGAAAACCCATGAGCGGCAGAAAATGTAAAGGTAAGAGTTGTGCCACTCTGGGTATACGTTCCTGATTGAACAGTCGCATTGTACGTTGCAATACTTAGCGAAGATGGTGGATTGAAGTCCAATACTTCTGCCACATCAGCACTGTCCCGATAGACTCTGAGCTTTCCATCGGTTGAACCTTCTCCATAGGCTACATACAGATCTTTATTCCAGACAGCAAAGTCGGTAGCACCAGCTAAATAAGTATTCGTGTCTTCGGGGTAGATGCTGACCCAACGTCCGTCAAAGGAAGTAGCAGACACATTCCCATATTCATAGAAGAACGATCCGTCAGCAGTTGATGACGGGTCAATCTCCAGCCTACCCTGCAGACGCACAGCAGACAGGTCTACATTTAGTGCATCCTGCCCCTGTGAATCTCCAATCATATGTGGTGAGATCAGGTCGTTCAACCCACCTCGAAAATCAACTAGTCGTTGTTTTGCCATCTATTGTTTCTTCGCAGTCTTTTTAGCGTTTATAAAATCCTGCTTGGTCGGTGCGCCTTTCTGACCAGCTTTTCGCATAGGCTTTCCAGCTTTGCGTTTCGCATGGATATTAGCGTACAGTCCCTTTTTCATTTGCGACCTGTTTGCTTCATGCACTTGCCCATAGCCTTGCATTTAGCAGGAGAAGGACAGGTAGCACAAGGCTTGAAGGCTTTGTTCATTCCACCTTTTTTGCCGCTAGTCATTGGTTTCTTTTTGCCGTACATCATTTTAATAGCTCCAAAGTGCTGGTTCTGAGCGATGGTCAACGTGAATAAAACGACTATTGAAGTCTCCCTTCTGAGAGATTCCAATTCCTTTAAAGCCTAAATCTATGGCTAACTTAATGAGCTTGTGTGCGTCTTCACCGTATACCTGAAAATCCAGTGCTTCTCCTTTCGCATGGTATCCTGTGGATTTTCCTCGTTCGGTTTTGACTCGTTCCACGGGGTGGTCGGGACTACGAAAACCGGAGGTGACTCGCAAGGGTTTCCCGAAGGCAATTCGCAACTCTTCAATCCGTGCTAAAAATTCGGGGTTCATTTCGCACTTGCCCGAATACTTGCACTCCAGTTCCTTACGGCTGAAATGTTTGGAGGAATCAACTGTTGCCATTTGCTCGACTCCGTTTCCGGTAAGATTTAAGGGCTTTAATTCCGAGTACGAGTAGGACGGGTGCACCAAACAGTGCTGCAAGTCCTTCTGCTGCTCCTGTGTCCAGTAAGAGGTCAAGAGTATCAAGAGCCAGATCGTCAGAATTAGCAGTGCTAACTGTGCTAACCAGTTCATCAGTAACTGTTTCGATCACAACATTTTCTGTTTGCGTTGATACAGAGTCTACGACCTGCTCGACCACGGTCTTCATTAAATCGTCCATACTAACTCGATTTGATAACGTTTAAGCAGATTTTTGCGTACTCTTCACCGAAGGCTGTTCGATCTTCCTGTGTCATGTTGACTACTTCCGGTTGTGAGAAGTGCTGACGGTAGTTGTCGATCATGCAGCTACAGTTTTGAATACTCATCTGTAGTGCTAACTGATTGGGTAGTCCTTGATTCAGATAATCCCATTTCAATTGTTCGGAACACTGATAGACCCATTGAAGTAGAAAGATCGTCTGATATTCATTCGACTCTTCATGTGCTGGTGCGATTGGGGGCATCACACAAGTAGAGAGTACAAAGAGAAGAGTAATTAAGTATTTCATATTGTTCACCATTTCTGTTTATCCGCCCAGTAAGCCGCAGACATTTTGCCCTTGGCAATGTTCTTAGCATGACGGGCTTTGAAGGACTTTCGTTTCGCTTTCATTCGTGCAGATTCACCAGCTTTGGGTGCACCTGCGGTTTTAGCGCCCTGCTCACCAAATCGAATCACCCTTTCTTCGCCACCGGAACAGGCTTTGACTACATGCGATTTCTTTGGATGAGAAGGAGTCCGCTTTGGGCTGTTGCACTTCATTGCCTTTTTGTTGACTCTTGCTGCCATCTTATTTCCTGCTGTTTTCCATCGTTGACTTGAGTTCAGAGATTGCGACTGTCATGTTCTTTAGCGTTTCATTAACAGATTGTAGAACGCTAAGTAACTGGGCGTTACTCGTAGCTTGCAACTCCCGAAGTGCCTTGTCTGCTTCCGTATCTTTGGAGATCCATAACTCCTCTCGAATTCTGTGAGTATCTGTCAAGTATTTTATGTACCAGAAAGAACACAGAAGTGCTGCCATTGTGCCTCCTAAAGAGGAGAGCATTTCGATAAAGGAGGCTTCTATTGGCATAGTTGTACTCGGTTAGGGTGTGGCTTCTAGTGCTTCAATTCTATCGGACAGTGACTCTAATACTTTTATTGCATCTTCAGCCGTGTTTTCATTTAATCGGCAAAAAACAAATTCCTGCTTACCTGTTTCATTGTTTGTGACAACCCATCCGTTTGTAGTTTCAGCAATCTGTTGTGTAGTGTATTGAGATTCCATCTTCATCCTAAAGAAACGTAATTTGGAATACCCCAGTAAACCCTAATCGGTTTTCTAAATAAATTTTCCCCGAAGTTCCGCCAACAAAAAGTGTTAAATAGGCATCATTACCCGTTGTCCCAGTTGGTGGCCCAGAAGTGGACGTTTGAACGTCACTGCCAACAGAAACTTGTACTAACAGAGGACTGCCTCCAAAATCAGCGTAGACAAACCCATAACAACCCGAAGAAGGATAACCTTCATCACCACCTTCTGTGATTGCCATAAAATGAGCACCAATTCTTGGTGGTGTAATCTCAGCATACGCATCATCGGCAATAGTAACTTGAATGCCTCCAACTTTATTATTATTTAGCGTTACATAACCCGTATTGATAGATACGACTCCACTGGAGTCGATGCGCATTCGTTCTGTTCCGCCATATCCGCCTGACCAAAAATAAAATAATCCTGAGCCTTTGGTGGCAAGTGATAAGTTTACGTCAGTATTAGTGCCAACTGCTTCAACTCTAGCAGTGCCATTTCCACCTCTAGCATTTATATAATCATTTTCATTTACTCCAAAGGATGCTATTCCAGAAACTTCTAGTTTTGTGCTAGGACTTATTCCAACCCCCACATTCCCACTACTATCTACAACCAACGCATTGCTACCAACATTTGCTTCATCAGCAGTTAGCGTAGATACGTTCGTATTTGTGTCATGCGTGGCAAGAGTTTTGCCACCTACTTTCAGTGTTCCGCTCATTAGTTTTCCGGTGGTGTAGGCCAGTTAACGCCTGTTAGATTTCCGTTCTCATCCAATGCAGGAGTTGAGTTTGCTGGGAGATCCCTAAGTGTTTGACAGTAGTCGATCCATGCTTGGGATGGAGTTAGGTCACTGCGGAATCGCCAATCTGTTTCAGTAAGGAGTCGGTTGCGTTGTTGACGGAGTTGGCGTAGTGGTTCTGCTGTCCATTTATCCGAAAATTCTGGATCTGTTGGTAAGATCTCTTTACCTGCGTGTTTTGGCATCGGGTCTTTCGAACAGACATTATGAGTTTCTAACCGATAGTAATAGTAGCCATCTGGATGTTTCATAGTTAAGCCAATCGAAAAATTTGTACTTGTAAAAATTGTTCAGTCGTTGTGTCATCATTACTAACACCGAAGCCATTAGCATCTGTGTTATCTACGATATGATAAAACCCAAAATTTCGTTGAGATCCGCCACCAGTAATCTGAGATGCTGACACAGTAACGTTTTTGCATAAAAACGATCTTGTAACTACGTTGTTACTAGAAGAAGTGTATTCTGTTGAACCAACCCCAATAAATGTTGATCCCGAATCATCACTCAAACGCAAAATATGTCTATTTGCTGCATAAGATGGTGCGCTGGCATTTATTACATACGTTCCAGTCTCATCAAAAGAAAATTCATTAGACGAAATTGTGAGAGGACAGTTAATGCTAAAAATGGTTGTGTTCAACTTTCGCAAAGTAGCAGAAGTGCTTGATGCTCCACCAGTACCGTTTGTAACATCTGCCAAAAAAGCCATTCCAATTACTACACCAGCAGGAAAAACCACACCACTGCCAATCGTGCCATTATTAACCGTAATCGTTCCGCCTGACTCACTCGCAAAGTTTACACTGTTTAATTTGATCTCTCCTGCCATCTTATCCTACTGCGTTGAAGGTTCCGAGAATGTTCGTTGTTCCGCTAAAATTAGCAGCACCTCCTGCCACTACGAGACTACCGTAAATGATGTTTGTTCCTGCCAATTCTGTGTCTCCAAAGAAAGCTACATTCTGCCCTACTGGAACCGTCAAATCGTCTGAGACTGTGCTATAGTGCGATACACGATCATGTGACACCAAAACTGCACTTCGACTGACTACCGTTACCACATCTCCATTTGCTAGCGCACTGGCAAAGGTAATGACTCCTGTTGCTGCATTGATACTCGTAATGTCTGGGGAACCACCTGTGGTCGTAAGCTTGACTCCATTCAGAAAGACATGAGTGTTTGTAGCATTTAACGGATAAGAAAACGTGACGGTGGTTGGTGTACCGGAGATGGTAAACTCTTCAATGTATTCACCCAGTTCTGTTTGTCTCTTCGTAATGTCTCTGCGTCCGGTAACGACTACGATGTCTCCATTGACTGCTGCATTGGTAAGCGTGATCGTTGCTGCATCAGAATCCAGAGAGTAATCATCTTTACTAAGCAGAACACCATTCCTATAAAGTTCTAGAAACTCAGAGTTTGTGTTGGTAACGAATCCAGAGGTGTTGAAAACCGTTTGTGTACTCGTAACCGCAAACTCCTCTCGGAATTCACTTGTATTTAAGACGGGCTGGTTGCCGATGTAACTCATGCTGTTTGTCCTTCTAGTTCATCTGCTGGAAGTGGTTCGTTGCCTTCGGCTAACCAAGCAAGATAGGCTTCTGCTGTCACAAGGCATGATTCTTGGCAGCCATTAGGCCATTCTCGCCATACAACAGTTGCTTCAGTCGTGCCTATAGGTATTGTTAGTTTCCATTTTGGTTCGTTCATAATTCACACCCAGTAAAATAAAGAACTGATGATGCGTTGTTTGAAAACAACGCCATTGCAGCATTAGTTGCACCGCCACCTGTGTGATTTGCGCTTATTGAAGCTCCATTTACACCAGAAGATCCAATCGAAAGCCCCCCACAAGCGGTTAAGCTACCAGAACCTGATTGAACACTGAAATTCGCAGCAGATGAAACAACCAATCCAGTTGCCGGAACTCTTGTCTGCACTGGAAAAACAACCCGAAATCTAGTGTTGTTGGAATCATACCCAGACCCATTACAAATCATATTGTTATTTCCAATAAACGCAGGCAAATACCTCTGTGCTAAACTTAGTTCTACGGATATGGGCCGATGCTCGAATGGGGTTGCGACTGTGCCTTCTTCCAATTGAACTTGTGCAATGTCAAAGGTTCCAGATTGTTGTCCTAGTGAATTGGTTCTGGAGTTGTAATTACTTCCTGCATCAAACCAAAAATATAAACCAATCCAATCATTATTATCTGAACCAATTGTTTTTCCACTAATAAATGGGATTGAAACCGTTGCGGTAAACTTTTGCCAAGAGGTTGTTAGGTTATGGGTGGTGACTCCAATTGTAGTTACGGCAGCAGATGGAGAACCTCCTGATCCAAAATTTTGTAAGAATTCAGTTGCAATATTCTTATTGGAATCTGCTTTGGCCCAAAAACTCAATGTTACTGTTTGTCCTGCTAGAGTCTGAACACCTTCAATTCTTTGAATAAGAAGAACAAGATTGCCAGCACCAGTTACACTTGAAACTTCATGATGTAAATAATACTTTGGATTGCCTGGAACCTCTGTTTGCCCAACAGTAAATGCCCCTCTAGATGCTGTTTTTGTTGAACCTGAGTGATAATTTTGCCATCTATCTGCACTTCCATATCCGCTACTTTGCTGGCTTTCCCCTCTTTGCCAAATGTCAAAGTTCCCATTGATGATCCGATTACGGAAACTCGGAAAGCTACTGGCGTAGGATGCTAATTCTGCTGCGGTGGTCATGCAACTTCCTGTGCTGCTAAGTGTGCTGTGTAAGCATCTTTGACTTCCTGCGTATGTACTGCTGCTG
>Ga0208428_1000579_pt1 | contig 16562 bp, 18 predicted proteins | sample DEB08_DNA_11_FD_184535 | JGI IMG/M metagenome (GOLD analysis project Ga0208428, IMG submission 184535) | Aqueous microbial communities from the Delaware River and Bay under freshwater to marine salinity gradient to study organic matter... | ecosystem: Environmental > Aquatic > Marine > Coastal ... | reverse complement strand
AATTAACATCATCAAAATAGTCATATGTGCCTTGCCAATACTTTTGATCATTAATTAAACGGACCTTATTGTAGTAAGTTGTGTTAACCTGAGTTACAATATAATTCCGTCCTGCTCCATTAGACGTTCCGCCCGGAGTATCACTTACCCACATAACTAAACGTACATCATTTTGTGTAAATGTTGGTGAGTTGAAATTAATTGCCCTTGTATTACTGTCCCATGATACATACCCATACTGCTCAAATTTCTCATCTGAGTAAGTATCATCAGCAGATATTGGAGGTACTGTAAGTCCTATACTTATTTTAGGTGGTAAAAACACATTCTCTTGAAGTTCATCTACTATGTTCTGTGGCGTAAACGTATCTTCTAAAAGGTAATTGTAAGGATTAGTTAAAGTTGAATAACTATCTCCTAAGAATGTGTACCTATCATTATAAGAACTTCTAGGTATAAAATCAACTTCTTTTTCTAAAAAACTATCATTGCCAAGTCCGCTAGGACCTATGCGTGACGGTGGATATCCGGCGCTGAATATCATTTTATCTACTAATACTTGCATTGAGTTTGGTATAATATAAGATTCAAACTCACTTGTACCTGGCTGCTCTTTTATTCCGCCAGCCTCAAGAATAGTTTCTTCAACCCAAGCAGTGTTAAAGAATCTTAGTTCTCCACCCGGAGTATTACAAATTCCAGCGTTTAATATATTATTCCAAGTTTCACCTCCATACGCACCAGAGAAAACTCCCGGATCTCCACTCCAGTAAAGTCTTTCAAACCGGCCAGCCGCCCTTGCAAAAACTGTATAAGTAGAACCATTTGGTGTTGCAATTGGTGTTCCTCCTGGGGTTTCTGAAATCCAAGCTACACCTATAAAATCATTCTCAGACCCAGTGCTACCGACAAATGCTCTATTTGAACCTATTTGAAATGTTCCATATTTTTCTAGATTGTCCCTATTAGTCGGATCACTAGGCACAACATAAGGTAAAGTAAATGGTATAGATAATCTTTGGTCAAACTCGACGTCAGTAGCATAAATGCTATTGCCATTAAAAGGATTTGTGCCTACAATCCAGCTAGGATCACTAAATCCCACTTTATCTGCTATTGTGTAATTAAACGGATTAGGAGCACTTTGGAAGGGCAGCTGATCATATGCTCCATTGTAGCTACTAGGTCCAAGACCAGTGCCGTCTGCGCCTTCCATACTAACATTATCAATTTGTTGATAAGATGGTGTTGATCCATCTTTTGGCGTTGTGAATGTATATATAAAGAACAGCCGATACGGAGTACCTGTAGCAGAAAGATATCTCTCGCCTTGAAATTGCTCTTCTTTCCATGCGCTAGGAGTTTCACCATTACTAACATACTTCAACTTATATTTGTGTCTTCTTCCGTCTATAAAGTTTTTTGCAAAATACGATCTTTCTTCGCCGAAAGCTGTAAACTTGCTGTCAATAATACTCATGTCGATCATACGCCAGAGCTGAGAATCGTCAAAAGAATCTAGACCAAAGAAATCTATTAGTTCACTTTCATTAATTCTAATTGCTGTAAACGCTCTGTCTGGGAAATTTTCATCAGCTAATCCTATAATTTCTTCATTAAAAGCAACGTTTGTGAATTGGCCAAGCGCCGGCGAACCTACTAATGTTTTTAAATCTGTAAATGGAGATTGTCCACTTGCGTTTGTAGGTAGCGCCGATGTAGGAACAGCAGTTGATGTATCAATTTCAAATATATCAACATACTCTTGAAACGTCTTTAGATCATACGATCCAAAAGCATCTGGCTGACCGTCAGAACCAATTCCGTCTCTAGGTCTGTTTGACTTTGGTCCCATCGGCATTGTAACATAGTTAGGTCCTGATTCTGGCTGGGGAGGATTATTACTAGGATGGCTTTCCGAGCCGCCAACAATAGGTATGAGCTGTCCACTGTCATTATAAATTTCAGTTGGATCAAAATTAACTAATTCTTCTAGTCTAGGAGCTCTTGGTGCTGCTGATGGAACGTCTACTCTATCGTTACAAATAAGTGCTACCGTCTTGTTTCTAACAAGAGCTGTGTTAAAATAATAGGTTTTTGTTATAATTGGAAAGACTGTAGCCTTTGCATTAAAATCTCTGTCTGTCAAACTAAATGCTTGGTAGTATCTTAATAAAAATCCTGTTTTACCTATTAACATAACTAATGGTACGCCATCTGCCGTAGGGTGTGGAGATCCGCCTGGTGTGGCACTAAACCAACCAATATAACTTGCACCAAGTTTAGAGTCAATTAAACTCATAGTAGTCACAGGATTACTATCCTGTGGAGACATGTTTTGGACAAATATATTATTTACAAATTGACCATCAAGTGGTATCGGGTAACTATATACTTTGCCATTGTATGGTAAGGGAACTCCGCCGGCAAAGGCTGTAGGACCTCTGTGAGCTTGTCCCATAAAATTTGGAAACTCATCAACTGCATATGGACCTGCGCCCGAACCTGAATATTGATACTGTGGAAATTCTACCCAACTAGGTACTCCGCCTTCATCAGCAATAGTAGAGCCAATAAATGGAATCATGTCAGGTGCGCCTGTAAAAGATTCAGGAACAGATATCTCTGCTTCAGATCCGCTATCAATTCCAAATTCTCTATCAGTAGTCATTGCAGCAAAATCTGGCAACTGTTTGACAAGTTCTTTAGCAGCCGTTGCTCCTAAAGATTGTAAAGGATTCGCAGATGCAGGAGATGCTGCTGCATTAACTGCTTCTTGCTTTTGCTGTAGAATACTTTTTGCTACAATAGCTCCAGTAATTGGATTAATTAGATCAGCTAAAAGATTTGGAATATCTAATGATGATTTGTATTCTGGTCTAGGTGCTGCCCATCTTTTGTTAGGTAGTGTTTTGTCTGCAATATCTACAACTCTACCTGGTCCAGCTTTAGCATTTGAAGGTTGTGCTGTAGAATAAGCTATCGATGCGTCCATACTTTTATAACCAAGATACTCTCCTAGAGCATAAGGAGTATTTTGCTTAATAGGTCCTACTTCTCCTTCGTCTTCAGATACGCCGCCATCAGCTTCCCAATAGAATTTGCCGTCTACTCGTAATAAAGCTCTTGTTTCTTCAGGATCTATTTCAAGTCCAAGTGCTTCAAGATAATATTCTCTTTGTTTTTCAACATCGCCAAGAATACCATCTTCACCTGTCATTTCCGCAGGGTTGCCTATGCCTCCGTTCAAAGGCTCAGGTGTTTCTATTAGTTTCCTTACTTCTTCAGCTTTGTTTCCACTTGCGCCGCTTAATGAAACTGCTAACTGTGCTTTTTCTAAATCATTCATTACCCAACTGGAAACTAATCCTGTATCTGGATTTTCTGCACGTTTACGCACTAATCTAATTTCATCTCTAATATTAGTAGTAGCAGTGATGATACGATTATATTCTGGTGTTAAATCTAAATGCTTATACGGATCTGACATTAGCCTATGTTATCCCTTGTTTTCATTATGTCTGCTAGGTATAGCGGAGCATACTCTGTTTTAGTTGGTAGGCCTTCTGAGTCGCCGCCGCCCCAATATCTATTTGAAAGAATTCCTGTAATTTTTCCAGCTTGTTGCCCCTTCCAAGCAATATCAACATGTATATCTCTATTGTTCATATATCCTCGACCTATTCCAATTCCAGTACAACCTGCATTTGCACAAGCCTGAACAAAATTCAACATTATTTCAAGGTCGTCTTTATTAGTTGCATATAATTCTTTACCGCCCATCTTGTCTAAGTAAAGTACTACATCAGCGCCATAGCCTTTGTCGTGTCTGTTTGATCCTGTTCTATTTTTACGGTTAATTCCACCTTGATTTTTTGGAACTTGGCCGCCACTAGTAATTAAAACATCAACCTTTGCTGTTGCTGCTGCACCTTCTATAATACTGTATAGTTCTTGTTGTATAGGCAAAGACCTAAAAGAACCAGCATTGCCATATTTAACTTTGCCAGTAGCACTTCCTGTTTTAACTGAAAAAGTACTAAACGGTGCATCAGGAAGGGAAACAATAGTTCCTTCTGGAGTTGTAACAACTTCTTTTCCTGCGTAACCTGTAGGTTTGTTCTGTGTTGTTCCCACTCCGCCTAGGTACCCGCCGATGGCCGCGCCTGCTGATTGCACAGATGCATAGGTAGTAGGATTTACATTTACCCAATTTGTAGGATTTGCAAGTTCTCCGTTAATTTGATCTAATTGCCCTGAGCTCTTAAGAGCTTCCATTTTCATTGCATGTTGTGCAATGTTTGCAGGGTTGTTAGCTACAGTATCTGCTTGTCTTATATACACTCCTTTAGTGTCAGTATCTAATCTATCTGCAATGATACGCATATCATATTGGATATCTTCAAATATAGATGCTATTTCTCTAAGACATGCCTGGTGTGCTAAATCATGGTCAATATGAACGTGATCCGGAGGACTACTACCCGGATCAGTATCAATGTCTGTATGATTAACCGTGGTTTGGCCAGTACCTTCAACGGTCGCTTCTTCAAAAATATTGCCGGGTCTTGCAGCCATGGTTGTCCTCGCTCTATATTACTATATATTTAGCCGAGGTTTTAGACCATTTGAATATTGCTGGTACTCGTAGTGTATTGTTTTGCGATATCTGATTCTGTTTTAGCAATACAACTTACTGTGGATGCTAAAACGTTAAATTTAGCATCTGGTGATACACTATACATATATGGCGCCAATCCTAGGCCTTGCTGTTGCATAACCAATACCATAGGTTTATGTAGTGTAAATTTTGTATCTGATTCATCTTCGAGACGAGCAACAATCTCTTCGCCTGAGCTTAGTTTTAGAGACACGGTGTCTCCGTTTTTGTATGGGGTTTCAATTAACATATTATAAAGTGTATCCTGTTCCGTTATATCCGGTGTTATCAATGTATTCTATCATTTGTTCGTAGCCGCCTACACTTGTTCCGCTTATCTTAATTTGCGGGAATGTTCTTGCTGTAGGAAACTGTTCAAACAATTCTTCACGAGTAAAATCTGTGTCTAATGTATAGTACTCAAATTTTAGATTATACTTTTCACAAAATGCTTTTGCCTTTGTACAACTTGGACATGCTGGCTTGCCATAAATTTCAATCATAATGAAAAGCCTTTTAATGAGTCCTTGTCTACGTCTTGTTTGATGCCGCCAATGATATATGACTCTACTTCAGTCTCTTGTGGTGCAACTTGTAGCCCAGAGCTACTTAACCAATGTGTAGTCCATGGAAGCGGGTTAGTGTTTACTGGTTGGTCAAATATTGCATTGAAGCCTAGAGCCTTTAGTCTACGGTTAGCAATGTACTCTACATATTGATGTAACAATGTACTGTTGAGTCCAATCATGCTTCCGTCTTTGAACAGGTAGTCTGCCCAATCTTTTTCTTCTGCAACACACTCGCGCCACAGATCGTATACTTCTTCTTGGCATTCTTTTGCAATCTTGGCCATTTCTGGATCGTCTTTGCCTTGCGACCACAACTTCAATACGTGTGTGCTTAGTGCCAAGTGTTGTGCTTCGTCTCTAGCAATAAGACTAATAATCTTAGCTGAACCTTCCATTAGCTTTAGTTCTCCAAAGCCAAATGTACATGCAAAACTTACATAGAAACGCAAGCCTTCTAGAATGTTTACAGTCTGCATAGCAAGATACATTTTCTTTTTTACATCTCGCATACTGCCTTCGCCACGGTGTGTGTAAGCATCAGCTGCTTCTGTAAATGCATCATAGTGTTTAGTAACACTTGTTGCACGAGCAATAATCTTCTCGTCATCTAGAATAGTGTCAAACACTTCTGCAGGGTCAGCATACACGTTCTTCATAATATGTGTGTAGCTACGTGAGTGAATTGTTTCAAAGAAGTCCCAAGTAACAATACAACCTTCTAGTTCAGGAAGTGAAACATGCGGCAAAAATGCCAGGCATGGACCACGTCCTTGGACACTGTCGAGCAGTGTTTGATACTTTAAGTTAGCTGTAAAGATATGCTTCTGCTCTGGACGGAAGTTAGCAAAGTCAGCACGATCTTTTTGTAGACTTACTTCTTCTGGACGCCAAAAGTATCCAAGCATAGTTTGATTTAGTTTATCAAACACTGGAAACTTAAACACATCATAACGCTGTGTATTTTGATCTGCACCGAAGAACATATTCTGTTTGGTGAAGTCTACTTTTTCTTTATTAAAAACGGTCTTTGCCATTTGTCTTCCTCTGTATGTCTGTCTTACTATATCAGTATAGTAGTTCTATGCGGTTTTGTCAACCATTAAATTGCACATGCTTCACATTCTTCATCATCTTCTGTTATAGATTCTGGCTGTAATTCAACTTGCGGCTTTTCATCTTCCAATTCACTTGGATCAGTTTTGTAATCGTAGGTGTTTTGATAGTAAGATGTTTTCCAACCATACTTGTATGTGTTTAACAAATCTTTTATCATTACACTCATTGGTACCTCATTGTTTTCAAACTGCGTAGGATTATAACTCCAATTTCCTGATATAGCTTGATCAAAAAACTTCTGCATTACTGCAACAACATTAATGTAACCTTCGTTGTTTGGCATATCCCAAAGCAAAGAATAATAATTCTTTAGCGTTTGATACTGTGGAACAATCTGCTTAAGAGGCCCTTTCTTGGACTTCTTAACGGACAAGTAGCCTCTAGGAGGTTCGATTCCATTTGTTGCGTTCGACACAACGGAACTGCTTTCCGAAGGCATTTGTGCGGACAAAGTGCTGTGCCTAAGTCCGAATTCCAATATGTCTTTCCTAAGAGATGCCCAATCATAATTAAGTTTATTTTCTACAATAGTATCAACATCTGTCTTATATGTATCAATAGGAAGGATGCCGTCGCTGTATTTAGTGCGGTCAAAGTAGTCACAAGCGCCTCTTTCCTGCGCTAAATTGTTGCTGGCTTTAAGCAAATAGTATTGGAACGCTTCAGTTAAGTCATGTACTAACTTCCATGCTTCTTTATCACTGTATTGTACTTTATTCTTAGCAAGGAAGTGCGCTAGTCCAATGTAGCCTATACCTAATGAACGTCTTGCTTTTGTGCTAATTTCAGCTGCCTTGATTGGATACTTTTGGTAGTCAATAATTTCTTCTAATGCTCTAACTGCTAGATCGCATAATTCTTCTAAGTCGTCTAACTGTCTAATAATACCAACGTTGATTGCTGACAAAATACATAGAGCAATTTCACCTTCTGGATCATCAATGTGTGTCAAAGGTTTTGTTGGAAGTGTAATCTCTTGACACAAGTTGCTCATGTAAACTGTGTCCTTGAATGAACTGTGTGTGTTACAGTGATCAACATTCATAATATAAATGCGTCCTGTTTCTGCACGTTCTTTAATTAGAGCAGAAAACAATTCCATTGCCGGAATAGATCTTTTCTTAATACTTGTAGCACGTTCATACTTTTCATAAAGTTCTTGAAACTTGTCTGCATCACCAAAGTATGCTTCGTACAGTCCAGGCACATCATGTGGTGAGAAAAGAGTTATGTCTCCACCGGACAACAACCTTTCATACATTGTTTTGTTAAGTTGAATCGAATAGTCTAGCTTACGTACTCTGTTGTCCTCTGTACCTTTGTTGTTCTTAAGTACAAGGATGTCTTCAATCTCTTGATGCCAAAACGGGAAGTGTGTAGTAGCACTACCACCGCGTACACCATTTTGCGTACAACAACGTACAGTTGATTCAAACTTTTTTAAGAATGGGACTATTCCTGTGTGGGCAACTTCTCCACCCCTAATTTTTGAATTAACGCCTCTGATTCTTCCCGCGTTAATGCCAATTCCTGCTCGTTGGGCTGTATAGCGTCCAATAGCCATGTCACTGGCAAAAATACTATCGAGAGTATCGTCACTGTCAACAAGAACACAACTAGCAAACTGGCGAACAGGGGTACGCACACCAGCCATAACGGGTGTAGGTATGTTGATCTTAAATAATGAGGTCGCATCATAATATCTCCTTACGTAATGCATACGTGTTTCTTTTGGGTAGTTAGCAAACAATGTTGCTGCGATCATCATGTACATCATTTGAGGAGTTTCAAAAATTTCTCCAGTAGAACGATCCTGACATAGATACTTGTCAACCACTTGACGTAGTCCAGCATAAGTAAAGTTCTCATCTCGCTTGTGACGAATGTAACTATCTAATGTTGTAATCTCGTCTGCTGTGTATGACTTTAATATAGCCGGGTCGTATACACTACGCTCAATATTACTATTAATATTTTGCTGTAATGTAATAGCATTGTACTCGCCAAAGACCATTTTGTTTACACCATAAGATAGTAAACGTGCTGCCGCATATTGATAGTTTGGATTGTCTAAACTAATAAGATCGTTTGCGCTACGTACTAACACTTCTTGAATCTCAGCAGTACTCATGCCATCGTAAAATTGTAAATTGGCGTTCATTTCAATTTGACTTGAACTTACTCCAGCTAAGTTCTCACATGCATGTTCCACAACTTTGTGGATCTTGTCAATGTTGAGTGATTCTTTAGTGCCGTCACGCTTGACGATCATTGTTCCATTAGACATTTCTTTTCCTCTTTGTTATTTGATATTTAGTGAAGTGGCGGCATCTTATATTCAAGTTCAGAGTAGACAGTTTGTGGTAAGTCTTTTCTATGAACATAAGAGTCTCCGTTGAAACCAACAACAAAATTATCTATCATTAGTAGGTAATGAGTATCTGAGTTTTTGTTGTCTCGTGTTATGTTTATCTCAAAATTCGAGGTAGATAAACGATCTGTTAACTGTAAAGAATAACATATTGCAAGGATTTTTACAAATTTACAATAGACATTTTCCTCTAATAATTGCCAAGGATCAGGCCATGTGCTTTGTGTATATGGATCAATTGCAAGTGTAGTTAATGGTGCTTGGTTATAGAAGTCGATAGCGGTTTGTATAGGGTCATCACACACTTCTAACATGTCTCTAAACTCGCGCCAGAGAGACATTCTATCTTCAAATTTTTTGTCAAACATTAATTTTTACACATCATGCTTTTGTTTTTAATTTATAATGAAACTCTCCAATATCACTAGGCGTAGTGTTTCTTGCCTTAATTGATATAGTAGCTGTTCCATCGTCTACAGTATATTCAGCATCGAATGATAAATTATTAGCTTCGCTTTCTGTTCCTGTAAAATCAAAATCATCGGACAAATTGTACGTGTCATTTACAGGATCAACAATAATAGTCATCTTTCCCGAACGGTATGCTTGTATTATAGCAGATTTATACAAATAGTCAACCTCTAATGCACGAATTCCTTCAGCGGGTAGCTTAAATAATTTTGTAAACTCGTTAAACTGCCCAATTGACAGTTGATGTGTGTAGTCTAGGTCAGTAATAACTGGGCCTTTTACTTCTGGTACATATTGCATCGTTGTCCACTCTACATATGTATCATCTTGTGCCCAAGCCGGTGTACGATTGTTAGCTAAGATGTCTGTTCGTTCGAACCAATCTCCTTTTGAGGAGTTATACGAATTGGTAAAATCAATAACAGGATGAGTTATGTTAATATCTGTGCCTGCTTCATTACCAACTCTATAAAATTTATTGTTAAGGCTTTGATTTTCTTTACCAGCAACAATTTTAATTGCGGATTGGTAGATGCTATCAAATTTACATTTTGTAATTAAGTTGTTGATCGGTCCTGTTAATTGTCCGTCAACACCTAATATAGTATCAAGTCCAAATGCAAAACCTTGCCACAATGTTTTAAACTCACAGTTTTGCCAAACGTTATCGATAATATCATTATTAGATTTAACTGCTGTTACAAATCCTTCAACATTAACATTAGTAAATGTATTCCTTTTTGTATTAACTGTTGTGCTAAGAGCTGTTAATTCGATTCCGTTTATTGTGCCGTCTACTGTATCGCCCAAACTATATGAGCCAGTAATTTTTATGTTACTAAAGACACTGTCAACACAACTTTGTAGCGCAAGTCCTGCGCCTGCGGTTGATTGAATACTTAAACCGTCTAATGTAATATTTCTTGCTTGATTTAGTGTTGTGCTAGTTGAATCAGGTGCAGGAGTGCCCGGAATACTTGTATCGTTTACTGTTTTAAATGCTGGAAATGCACCTGATATAAAGATTGTTTTGTCAGCGCCTGCGCCTTGTATAGTACAGTACGGAGGTAAATGCAATGAATCAGATAGTGTATACGTGCCTGCTTCGATATGTAAAACTACTCTAGACTGCGAAGTGCCTTTGCTTGTTGGGTTTAAAAATAACTGATCAATTGCTCGTTGAAGAGATGCTGTTTGATCTAACCCATCTCCTGATGCTCCAAAAGAACGTATGCTTACCCTATCATCTAATCTAGCTTGCAGGGTTCTTAATACAGGTGCATTAGTAGATAAACCTGTAGTAATATTTAAATCTTTTCTATATGTATACGTGTTTGCAAATTCAAATAAGTTATCATGTTCACTTAATAATTTTGTATTGCCTACATACGGAGAGCCTTCTGATACTGCACCGTTTCCAATAAACAGTTCTTGTGTATCAACAGCCCAACCAAGTTCGCCGCTTGCTAATTGCGGTAAACCCGTGCCTTGATTCTTTTGTCCTCTACGAACTTGTATTCTTGATATTTGAACAACAGCCACTGAGTGTCTCCTACATTGTAATTACATGTATTTATTCAATTAGTCAACAACAATAATATCATCGTCGTCAGAAAATTGCCGTAGCGATCTATTACTCTGTTGTGTGTCTTGTAAGGTATTGTGTTCGTTGTGTATCAAACTAACAGTAAATCTAATCCTATTTAGAGCATATGCAGTATCACTCCACGATCTATCACCAGCTGGCATATCAGCAATGGATCTTTCCATAATGTCACTACAATACTTTAAAGAGTTACTATGGAACACCCCTTCGTTACCATATGACATTAAGTCGTCATATTGTGCGCATATGTCATTGTAGCCGTGCCCAAAATCAGGAAAAATGTATCCGCGGCCTTCATTAAATTGATTCTCAGGGCCATGAGCAAGTCCTACGCTGTGTCCTATCTCATGTAAGTCTGTGTACACATCACATCTAGAAATAGAACCTGGTGGATACCCTTGTCTAAAATATCTCTTAACTCTAGCTACACCACATGTGCCTTGCGGTGACCAACCATGACCAAGTGCTATGTCAACATCTTTATTAGCTAACATACTTCCAATATTACCTGGGTCATGCCAATGTGCTTGTTGCAGGCGTTTGAGTTTAAACCGTATATGAACCCCTGACTTTTCATAGATTTCATTGTATTGGTCAACTCGTTTTTGCCATTTTATCCACTCATTACTGTCTTGAGCATACTCGTCATAGAGACCTACAGTGATATCGTCACCGTTACGCCAATGTGAGTGATACAATAGTATTGCAAGTTCCCACACTACAATCTGCTCGTCTTCCTCGCCATAGTAAATGAGAGACTGTCCCCCGTATTGCCGGTAGCCTGCACAATCAATATTACCGTCAACTAGGCACACTGGTTCTTCCTCAATGAAAAACTGAATCTCTTGATTTCCTAATGTGAAGATTCCGTTGCCTAGCTGTCCGTCTCCATAAATTTCAACAGTGTCTCTATCAACACGTACGGCATTACCTATAGTTGAAGAACTATGCTTCATGCCCCAAGGCTCTGGCTCACCTTTGAAGTTGGTATAGTCAACCTTAACAACAACAGGTTTGAATGCATCTCCAAATTCTTCAGTCAAGGATAGTGTTAGTGTAGGCGGGCTCCATCCACATGCTGTAGATTGCGCATCCTTTTCAACATAGGTTCCACCTTCGCCGTCATTGTATACAAACCATTCAACTCCAGGATAATCAGTAGAGCATCCTGAATTAACAAGTGTACCAGCTACTGGCGGGAGTTGGATTGTGCAATTAGGAGAGTTGCGTATCTTTTCAACTTCTCCGTTACTATACAAAATCCATTCTACGCCATAAAAGGCACTAGAACATCCCGATTTTGTTATTGTTGGTTTACTTTTTGTATTAAGTAACTGATTGTATACTGTGCTTGGATCAGCAAAACTTGAAAATGAAACAAATAATAATAAGGTGGCGATATATCGCATAGCAGACTCCTTGACTTGCTATACAGCACATGATACCACCATAAGTCTGCTGTTTTTTTATTTAGTGTCTATGAATCTTTGCGAGATATTTTAGCCGTGTTTCTCGTAATATTGTCTGCATCTGTTCCACCATTCTTGTTCCCATTCTGCAAACTCGTCTGGCCATAGATCAAACTGTTGGTACTGTAAGTCTCGGCTGCACATAAAGATATGTCCTTCACGTATGTCTGTGCCATGTACTTCGTTGTGACCTAGTGCATAGGCTGTAAGTTGTAGATAGTAGTCTTCTACCCATTCAGGCTTCTTGGGTTTGTTAGTTTGCTTGAAGTCCATAATACAAGGATTGCCTTTGTATTGTCCTACCAAGTCAGTTGTGCCTGCAAAGATACCAGGAACATAAAGTGGAACTTCACTGCCCCATATTTCATCTACATCGCCCATAGCTTCGTCACGTATAACACATGCCATTTGATATGCTTGCTGTGCGTATGGATTGCTGCCTGCGCTTTCTGTCCATACACCATTATCAACATAGTCTTCAAGATACTTGTGCATACGTGTACCAACGCCACTTGCTTCAGTAACAATCTCTTGTGCTTTCTTTTCACCTACACGTTTCTTCCAAGCAATGAGATGACTCATGTCTTTGGTTCCGCTAAGGATAGTTGTTACACTTGCTACTGGAGGGTGACCTGGTGCTGCATAACGGCGCTTGCCATCTACTTCAACACGTTTTAGTCGTTCGTATTTGTACTTCTCTATAATTAAGCTCATACAATAATTGTAACATCAAAGATCCGTTAAGTCAACCGCATTTTTAGCCATTTTTCCCACTGTATCGCCTGGACGTCCTGGATTTCCTTTGATTTTTTTCACATCATCTACTTCGCTTGACTTAAATTCAATCTTGTCTTGATCAAAGTTTGTAACTAACTGTTGTAGTTTAGGATCAGCATCATACGCTGCTTTGAATGTATCATAGTCAAAGCTGCCGCGGCCTTGATTCTGCATAAATTTGTCTAGCTTATTCATAGATAAAGCGGCAATGCCTGCCGCTTTTTGTTGACGTAATAAACGATAAATGAATTGTGAGTCTACACCTTCATTTACTTTTTTTTTGAATGGTCTACGCTCTCACGCTTTTCTCTGCCAGCTTCTTCGTCGCCGCCCGATGCTGGATCTGCTGCACCAAATTCGTCGTCCATATCCATATCATCTGCAGGAGCATCCATGTCATCAGTTGGCTCCATGTCCATGTCCATATCCATGTCATCTGCACCCATTGTGTCCATTGGTTCAGCTTCGCCTGTTAATTGACCAACACCTGATGTTAATGAACCGCGTGTACTTTCCATTGCTGCATACATTGCTTCAAGTGCAGGCTTAACTGTAGAAGTAAATGTTTCACTTGCTTCGCTACCCATTTCATCACGGATAGCATCTGCTAATTCTAACATTGATTCAGTTTGCATTTCAGCTGTGTCTTCCATCCAACCAGTAACACGGTCGACCATATCTTTTGCTGCCATAACAAGCTCTGCTTTATCTTCTTCGCCTTCATTAACTTGCTCAATAGCTTCGTCAATTGCAACTGTAACATCGTCACGTTCAGAAAGTGCAGTATTTAAAACATCTAGGAATAATTTGTTTTTTGAATACTCACTTGTTTGAACACCGTCATAACTTTCAGTAGTTTCTACTTGACTAAGCGTTGTTCTTATTTTATTACGAGCATCTTGTAGTTGCTCAGTTGTAAACTGCTCGACATCAATTTTAGTGCCAAAGCGTTGTGCAAGACTCTCGTTAAGTGTCTTTGATGTTACTGGTTTGCTAAATTCTCTAATGTTCATTGATTCTTTCCTAGATGAATGTTTTCTATACTTATATTTATCATTGTCCAAAAATAAATCTATCTAAACTGTTTCTTAGTTTTGATGATTCTTCAAGTGCAATATCTAATCTGTTTTCTCTTATCTGTATTTTAGACTGATCTTTACTTGTTTTTATAATGTGTTTAAAAAATAATGCATCATTATAATGTTTTGCCATATCATTATCAATCTTTATAACTTTATCAAGTACATCTTTATCGCTTGCAAGGTTCTTTGCTATTGCAATTGCTGTAGATTTAAATACTGTGCGTGTAACTTGCACGTTGTCCTTTGCATTATATATCAAATACCCATTGCGACTCTTACGAATTACGATGTGTTTAATTCTTATACTATTTCCCTTTGCATAAGGAATAGCAACGTCTTCGAGACCTTTGTTTACGATCTCATCTAAATCTTTTATTATTTTGTCAGAGTACATTAGGCAACACCATAACAGATCCGTTGTATAGAACTTTACTTATTACACTTTTACGAATAAGATTGTTAATTATGACTTGCTCGCGTTCTGGAAAAGACGTCAGGGGCCTAGGCCGGCTGTCGTCTAGTGTTTCCAAAAGTTCACGCTCTTCGTTAGTCATGTAAACTTTAACATCAAAGGTTTTTATAAGTTCATTTAACTTCATAATGTTCGTAACTGTGATTGTAATTGTTTCAACTGTTGTTGTGTTGCTTTAATTTGTGCTTGAATTTGTTTCTTTTGCTGTTGTGCAGCTTTTCTAGCTTCTGGTGAGTTTGGATCAGGTTGGCCTATAGTATTATCCATGCCTGCATTTTGGCCATTCATCTTTTTCATTTGCTGCTGCATATCTGCACCTGATTTAGATAATGGCGGTAGATTGGCTACACCTGCTTTACCTTGTTGGTCTGCTGGAGTTCCTACTAGTTCATCTACTCTCATCTTGCACCTCTACGCTTCCTAGGTTTAATCCTACGTCTACCTGTATTTAATCTTTTTAACTTTTGCGTAGTAGGGCTTGTTCTAGTTGTTCTACTACGTTTAATATCTATTGCAGATGCTTTTGATCTACGTGTTTTCTTTAATTGATTACTTTTCTTAACATTCATCGGAGCATTGCATGTTGCTGCCTTAGCAACAACTCGGCCTTTACGTGGACCACTAGTACAACGATACTTGCGTGATGTGTGACCTGTTCCGCTTTTAGGTGTTTTCTTTGATCCGTGTCCAAAGACTGTAGCGACACCTTCATCCACTTCAATAAAGAGCTCTCGGAGTTGCATTAGCGTTTCCTTTTGTTTAGAGCTTGTACTCTTTTACTTGCTGGATTAATACGTTTTGTTTTACGTGCTTTACGTACCATTCTTCCGCCTAGTCTTGCTTTAGTCTTTTTAAGAGTCATTCTTTTCTTTATGTCAGGAGCAGCAAAACATTGTGCCATTTTTGATACAATTCGATTCTTCCGTGGGCCGCCAGTACAACGGTACTTGCGAACTACCTTCTTTCCAGAACGTGCCCAAGTTTGACCTTCATCGAGGTCCTGTTCATTGTGTTCAATAAAAAACTCACGTAATAACATATAGTTATTTATCGTGAGCGGATTAGAATTTCATTAATATGACAACTACTGTGGATAGTAATCCTGCAACAACTGTTCCTGCTGTACCAATTAGTACTTTAGTAACTGAGTTTTGACCAGTTTTGATGTCTTGATGTATTTCTTTGAGGGTACCTTCGACTGTAGATAGTCTGTTGTCGAGGTTAGCGTAACGTAAGGCGCACAGATCAACGTGGGCTTCAAGGCTTGTTTTTTCTAATTCTGTTGTCGGTGCTGTTGACATTCATAACTCCATGTATGGTTAAAGTAAACTCGTAGTTGGCCTTTATAATGTGTTAGTTTGAATGCCTAAAAGTGTTTGTTTGTTTGTTAATTAATTCTCTTACAGTTTTATTTATCCAATATAATAAAATTAATATTGTTTTTGTCAGGATTTTTGGTAATAAAATGAGGTATTTCTAAAACAACACTTTCTTGTAAACCTCCAATAACCGGTATTAGATTAAAGTCATCTTCAAGTGTTTCTATGTCTAATGCTGCTTCATACTCTACATCAAACGTGTATTTCCATACAGTTTGTTTTGTTTTATATGCTTTACCTAGTCCTAATTTAGAAGGTATTTCCTTAATAGTTTCTGGTGGATTAACATATGTTGGATTAACCCTCAATCCAATAGTTTGCATAACTGTAAGATAGTTCTGTTGTTGTCTATGCTTTATTAGATCTTCGCCACGCCGACTATTGGTTTCGGTTATGTCAACTAGAGTATGTATTATAAAGCGCATACTATACTTATGGCCATAAAAAAAGAGCCCACATAAATGTGAGCTCTTTGTGTGACGCCTGTCCGCGTTTCACGATACCTAAGGTAGTTAGGATTTAGTCTACAAACGTTGCAACTAATGCTGCTGTTACGCCTGTTACGCCACGGTAAGCTGCGCCAGGAGTTA
>Ga0208428_1000577_pt1 | contig 16570 bp, 24 predicted proteins | sample DEB08_DNA_11_FD_184535 | JGI IMG/M metagenome (GOLD analysis project Ga0208428, IMG submission 184535) | Aqueous microbial communities from the Delaware River and Bay under freshwater to marine salinity gradient to study organic matter... | ecosystem: Environmental > Aquatic > Marine > Coastal ... | reverse complement strand
ACGTTCCTGAACAGCGCCGTGGCGTTGCCCATGTGTTCCTCAGTGGGGGTGTTGTCGATGCCCTGTCTCAAGGCCGTCTGGCTCTTGATGTATTCCTGTATCGTGAAATTTTGACTTAACTTTACCATCCACATTTACTTAACAGAGCGGACTCCCCTCCCTTGCTGAAAATGAATCTGTCCTCTGTCGTCTTGGTTATCTGATATGGTCCGAAGTACTTGGTCAGCCATATACACTCACTGATCGCTGACTCGTCCAGTCTGAATGCTTTGACTTCGTTCATAATCATGTTGGTTGTGCCGAACGCGTGTAGTTCGAACTTCAGTGTGTCGGCGTTCTGTTTCTTTATCTCCACAATATTGTTGTCCAGTTTGAATTCCATCATCTGGAACTTGTCGAAGAAAGTCTTGACCTCACCCAGTCTCATGCCCTGTATCTTCTGTGTGTATGCTATGGGTGTCCTTGGCAGTATGTCCGCTAGGTTCTTGGCAGATGCCTCGAAAGGGGTTGGGTCCTTGTGGTACGTGAATTCGAATGTGTCTATGTTTGTTAATTTTGCGAGATCGTCTAGGAACTTCCTGATGTCCCTGTCCACCTTCTCCACTCTGGCGAACTCCACGAACACCCTGTGCTTGCCGTCCTCCAGCGTGCCTGGTGTCGCGTCAGCATCCAACACTTCCTTGTATCCGGTCTCCGCGAATTTCTCTAGGTCCTTGGCAGGTGCCTGTCCGTCTACCGAGAATGCCAGCACCATGATGTTACGGTCATCACCCATCTTGCTCTTGAACTGGTCCACCGAGAATCGTTTGCTTACGACTCCGTCTAGGTCTCCGGCCTTCAGTCCTTCATTAAGAAATGTCATTATAAACTATTTAGATCTCCTGAAGCCATGTCCGTTTCGTCCTGGCTCTCAATCTCGTCCTTACCATGCTTGAAGTTACCGATCAGTTCCTTAGGCATCCTGATCTCCACCACCCAAATATCATGGCTGTCGATCTTACCTTTAGTCGTGCCGGGCCTGTAGTCCTCTGGCCCTTTGATCTGTCTCGGTTTTAATAATTCGTCTCTTTTATAAAATACTTTACATCCTCTGTCCAGCAATCTTTGACCTCCCGCTGGATCAGGCATCTTGTCTGCTGGCCACATGAATGAACACGTGACGAAGTGTCTTGAATCAACAGGACCGGTTAACAATTCGCCATCCTCCCAGTTCTTGAACACGTACACGTCCAACTCGTCTATAACACGCTCGAAGTCCTTCAGTATCGATAGCGTAGGGCCCACTGCGTATAGTGATTGTACATTTCGGATTATGTCTAGGACGTCATGCATAGCAAGTGTTATTTATCTTAAAAGTCTGTGTTGTAAAATATGCATAGTTTATCTGGTAATTTGATAGTAAGTATTTGTACATGAGTCCACTACAGAGACACATCAAATCACAATCCAACACAACCTACGAGGAGCCCTATGCTACCATATCAGAGCCTACAACTGCGACCACTGTTCCAACGCAAACTGTGGAAACTAATGAGGAAGAAGCGTGTATTCGACAAGCGAGTCAAGATGTACATGCTGAATCAGGACTGGCTCAAGATACGGAAACAGAAGGATCGTAGGAGGAGAAGGGTACTAAGGAAGGTGTTCAAGGCCACCCAACTGGCCTATCTCCGACGTGTTTGTGCGTGATTATTTGACGAACTGATCCATAGCATCAGCGTACCACTGACGGTAGTGCTGTTCTATGCGTTCGAATGGGATTTCATCCCTCTGGGCCACAGGTATGCCTGGTAGTTCATTCTTGATCACTTGCTTGTTGATGAGATCCAAAACCACTGTGTATTCTCTCATTTTGCCTGTGCCTATCTTCTTTTTTGACAGTTCAACGAACTCATCGAACTTCTTGTCTGCTTTTATTATGTACTTCACACAGAAGTATCTCTTCTTATTGTGTTTGCTACCCATTCTGTAACCTCGCTAGTTTTATCATGCAACTGGCTAAATTTATCTCAGGGTCAGCGACAAACGAATGATCAACCAACGCCTGCTTGATGATCAGCACCGCCTTGTCCTGCTGGTCCTCATCTTTGGACACCAGTTCCAGGTTGTCATAGAGCCATCTGTATATCTCCTCACACTCCTCTGGTCTGGCCTGTGCGCAGACAAGTTTACGTGCTTCTTGTATCCGGCCCTGCTTGAACAGTTCCACCATCTCCAGTCTGTAGTCCTGTTGACCACTATCGCCCTTGGCTGGTGGCATCAACTTGCCATCCCTGACATTCTGTTGCACCATGTTGATGCACTTCCTTAAGTCTGGGTAACTTGCCTTCACATACGTATCTAGTGTGTCTATGTCTTGGTCCACTTTCTCTGCTATCAAGATCTCCGCGACCCTGGCAGTGAATTCCGTCTTGTCTATTGTCTCCATGTGGAAGCCCTGGCATCTGCTGTGAAGTGCTGGTATGACCCTGTTGGGATAGTTGCAGGTCAGTATGAATCTTGCTGAAGTGTGATAAGCCTCCATCACGCCACGCAGTGCGGCCTGTCCGTTTGGACTCATGTAGTCCGCCTCATCCAATAGTACGTATTTGTAAGCACCAAATGGCATGATCTGTACGAAGTTGTTGATCTTCTCACGCACGGTATCAACGGAGTTTTCCCTCGAAGCATTTATCTCCAAGATGTCATAACTGGAAACATCCAGTTCATGGAACAGCATCTTGGCCAGTGTGGTCTTGCCCACGCCTGGTGCTCCTGATAACAACAAGTGTGGTATGGACTTCTCATCAATCCAAGATTGTATCTGTTGTCGTTGTGCGTCGTCTCTGACCACGTACTCCTTCAGAGTCTTAGGCCTGTATTTTTCTACCCATAAATCTTTCATATGTGTTATATTACAGAAGTTTCCTTCGCTTGTCTATATAATTGTTCCGAGGCCATGTTTTTACCTTTGGCCTCCACCTGTATGTCGAAGTTTTCTGAGAAACTTAGTGCCCAGTCATTGACCGCTCTGTTTGGTAATAGATCTGAGTGTGCCCGCAGTTTCTGTTTCTTGCAACCACGCTCCAACAACATCTTGATGTCGTGCATCTCTGTGTGTGTACGATCGCCAAGTCCTGCCACTGCGAGATGTTCATCCCTTGAATAAGAATAGTGCATACTGGGTCTCTGGCCACGCCATGAATCTATCACACGTTTGACCCTGTCGTCCGTGGGTTCTATGTATTCCTCGTCTCTGATCCAATGATGATGGATATCTAGGACCAGTGCTAGGTCCTTTTCCAGTTCTAGACTTTTTTCAAGTCCATGACCCATCTCATCATTTTCGATAGTGATCAGGTTCCTTGCTTCCTGTGATAATTTGGGCAATGCCTTCCTGATTCCGTCTGGTCCTTGACGACCTGAAATATGTACGTTGATCTTGCAACCATCCTGGAATGATCGGCCGAAGCCCATCCATCTTGCCATGTCCGCATGGTACTCGAATTCTTCTATGCTTCTGTCAACTATGTCCGGTGTGTCTGACGCCAGCACACAGAACTGTCCTGGATGGAACGAGACCTTGACGTCTAACTTACGTGCCATCTCACCCACGGGTGCGAATAAATTCTGTAAATGATCCTGTATGTCTTTTTGTTGCCACCATGACTTCCAGTCCTTCTCGGTGTAGCCCTGTAGCATTTCTGAACCCAGCCTCACCATCCTTCTATTGGGTGGCAGTGTGCCCACACGTTCTATGAGTCTACGTGCGGCCGTGGTGTTGTGTGTCATGATGTCCCACTGTCGCTGTTCGGCTTCGTCCTTGTGTTCACGTAACCAACGCATCGTGGTTGATCTACCATTGAGATCTCTGTCCTTGGCATTGACTTTCATGCCGCCAAACTCCGACTCGTCATTGAGCCATTTGCAACAGAAGCCAAAACGCTGTATCATGTTTAAATTATAGCACGGATCGGCTATTTGTCAATTTGTGATTGCGCCCAATCATTGATCAAACCGGACACTTTTAACTTGAATTTGCTGTTTCTGTCTACATCTCTGAGGATCTTGTTGGCCTTTGCCAGTTGTAGGCCCTGTGCGACGGGCACTCGTATCGCCACTGCTGTTGTCTTCTTTTGTTTCTTGAGTGCTTGTACCCTGTGCCAGCCATCCAGTAATATATAGTATCCCGAATCCTTTATGGGCGCCACCAGTATGGGTTTCTGTGTCTTGATCTTCGTTAGTGATTTTATCCAGGCCTTCTTTTCTTTGTTCAAAGGACGTTCTACACCTAGCCCTATGTCCGCCATTGTTACTAACTTTTTAATTTCTACCTTGATTGCTTTAGTCATTGCCCGGCAGTGAAGTCATCTGTCTTATGCCGCCTGTGTTGATGTAGCCGGCCTGCCTGTTGTTGAAGTCTGGTTCCTCATCTGAAAGCAACAGGATGTCATTCTCGTCTATCATCCTCACCTCCAGTTCCACATCATTCTTTTTGACTTTGAGTGCCCTCGACCATCTGCCATGTGCTACCAGTACCCACTGTCCAACTTGGACGTCGTCCTGTTGATCACCCACTGCGTATACCTTGGCCCAACGTGGATGTATTCCCGCCTCGGTGCCGTCGTCATCCATCAGAATTATGCCACCTTTGGTTTTTGTGGCTCCGAACTGCATGTTAGAAACTAATACACGCTTCTTGAGTGGTGTGATGTCGTAGTCAACGGTGTACTGTTTGCCACCGTGTGATCCAAATCCCTTTGCTTGTAAGTTTTCTATTTGTCCCATATTGGACTATGTTAGCAGATTTATTCCAGTCCGTCAAGAGCGGCGTCTATGCCTTTTTTCTCTGCGGTCTCTGTTTTGGGTTTAAATGTTGCGACCGGTGTGGGTTCTGCCTCAACCTTGGGTGCAACAACGGGTTCTGGTGCTGGTTTTTGTTTGACTTCTGTCTTGGTGACAGGGGTCATGGTCTGCACGGTCTGTTTTGGTGGTGTCCTCGGTGCTGGTGCGGGCTTGGCTCTGGCTGGAGTGTCGTCAACCATACCCCTAGGTTGTTCGTAGTACTTTTTAATAATTGTTTCCTTCTTGGTCGCTATCTGTCCACCTGGTCCTAAAATGTCTCCACGTGCATTTACGTTCATGTTTCCGACTGCCTGTACGTTCTCGTTGGCCGCTCGCAATTTCTCTATGTCTACCATGCGTCCCTGCATGGTCCTGTACATTCTTTTTCTTGTGGGTCTTGCTACCATTTTAATATGCTCCTATATTGATTACTTATCATCTCAAGAATTCGGTGATGTCCAAATTGTACAGCAGGGGATTGATCTTGTGTACTCCGATCAAGAACAAGCAGAAACTGGCTACGCTACTGCCTCTGCCCACACCCCACACTATGTTGTTGGCCCTGAGTGTGTCCACGAAGTAGATCAGGAATTGTAGCACCCGGACGAACTTCTTCTTCTCGAAGAGGTCGTATTCCATCTGCACACGCAATTTCTCTGCGTCGTTATGGCATCGTTCCAACATCCATTCGAGAACGTTGATTTGGTAATACTTCTCCGGCATGTGCCAGTTGTTGATATTTTTGTTGTCAAATTCTGCTACAGATTCTCTGTCCGGTGCGGTGTTTATGGTTGGGAGATCCAACCCAAGTTCTTTTAATGCCGCCGAGTATTTTTCCGTATTCTCGAAGAACAGTTTCGATATATCAAAGTCTGGATTGGTGTACAGTAGATCGATAGCATCCTCTTCTGAGAAGATAACGTCGCCATGATCATTTGTCTTTGTCTTTTCCGCCATCTAGCACCTTTGGGTTGAATTCGAATATTTTAGCATGTTCTTGGTGCTGTTTGTCAACGACGATCTTCTGGTTCGTCCAACTGAAGTGTCCTGTGTATATGCCCTTGTCAAGTTCTTCATCATATGTCGCCGTGTCTGGCCTCAACCACCATGGGTCGAACTGGCTGTATTCTTCGGAGAACCAGTCAGGCCTATCTAACAGTATAAGCTCTGTGCTGTCTTTGTCAACCGTGTAGGTAATACCATCGCCTTGCCATGAACTAAGTGCGATCTTCTCTATGATGATCTTGCTGTCCAAGATGCTGTTGGCCTTGCAGTAGCACACCGCGGCCATGATCTGGTCATAGGGCGGTCTTGGTAATTCAATAAAACGGTTAGTGCTGTTTTGTCTGAGTACCGAATACAGTTTCTCTTCACGCCAGGTCGTCACGGTGTTGGCGAAAACCTGTTCGAAAAGGTTCTTGAGCCTGTCGAAGTATGCTGTCTGTTCCTTGAGATCTGCCGTGTGTGGGGTAAGTGATATCTCAACCTTGTACTCGTTAGGAAATAACTCGCCATCGACTATGATTATTGATTTGAATCGGGTCTTCCAGGTGAAACTGCTTGACATCTAGTTTACTTACTAGTCGATGTTGATGAGGTCGCCGATATCTGGTTCGTTCCTTAACTTCTTGTTGTTCTTGTGCCATTCCTCTAACCTTCTCTCTCGGATGGCGTTCTGGTAGGTCATGAGTGCCTGTTGTAGATTGGCCAGCATCTCAGGATTCCTTCCACGCCTCGCTATAGCCACCTTCCTCGACAGTTCCTTGATGCGCTTAGAGATGTCCTCCTCGCTCATGTTTGCTATCTCTTCTTGTAATGGATGGAAATACATCACTACCTCCTATTAGATGTAGTTGTTGCCCAACTGATGCATCAGTATGGTCGTTGCACCATCTGGACTCATGAACTCGTACAGGTATCTGCCTGAAGTGGGCACAGTGATTGTGTCCGAACTGCCGTCACCGCCTGACACGTTACCGGAAACTAAAACATTAGATGGTATTGTTATTGTGTGTGCTGTTGAGGCCACTGTGACGTCCAGTATGATCCTACCCAGTTTGCCTGATGCGGGCATGTTCAAGAAACCCAACGTGATTGTTCCTGATGTCGTTAGTGTTTGGTAGTGTCCGTTCTCATGGTTTAGTGTGATAGTTCCGTCTATGGAACCATGTGCGTACACCGTCTCTGAGTTGTCTTTCAATTCAGCGTCTGATACTATGTTACCGGAGAAGTCGTTTGAAGCGTTGAGATTGGCCTTGTTAGACTGTAGTGTCTCTATCTCGGATTTGGCCTCCGTGAAGTTGTTCTTGATCGCATTGAAGTTGTCCCTGAAGCCCTGTGAACTGTTGTCCTGTCCGGCCACCGGATATGTTCCGTCAATGTTTCCTGGTACTATGTTGCTTGCCATTATATTATGTCCCTAAATCTTAGATATTTATCGTTCAATCTCTCCACCCTGATAACATCTCCGTTTGCGGGTACTGACGCGATATTGAAAACAATGGTGGTTCGTTGATTTGCCACATCGTGGGTGAGATGATAATCTGTGCCATCACCGGTATCGTCGCGTGTCTGTGTGGTTGAGCCAACTTTTACCAAAATATCTTGTTCGTGAATTATCTCGTTCAACTCAAATGACAGTGTTGAACCATCACCAATGAACGAAATCGGAGATACCTTGCTCTTGCTGACAGTGTACCTGTCTATGATGAAATCTATGTTCTTGAATTCCAACTTCAAGTCCTCTATTCTCTTCTTAAACTTGGCGGAAGTTCCTGGCTTGCAGTACAGTATGGGCACAGCCTTGATGTATCCCAGTGGTCCTCGGTCGCCCGCCTGCTCTGTCTTCATCCACAGTGGTAGGAAGGTCCACTCGTCATGACCCAGCACTTTGATTCTGTCCCTCATGTTCTCTACGGCGTTTGGGCGAATCGTTGTGGCACCCGTTTCAACCCCGTCATTGTTCACGAAAGGGTCTACCATGTCGATGTACACAACTTCATACAGAACTGTGCCGTTCTGCTTGGCCACCGCTGTCTTGATGTTGCCGAACCACAGTGTTATGGGTGCATGGTTCAACTCCATCTGATTCTGGAAAGTGGTCAGCGTCTGTGCCTCCACACCCGCCATCATCAGCATCTCGGGCCTCAACTTCATGCCAAAGTTAGGGTCTTCTGGTCTATAGATCTCCTCCGGCGAGTTGATGTTGGGATCCTGTGCTATGTTGTAGAATATGTTCTGGTCTATGAATGATGTGGCATGTCCCATCAAGTTTCCGTACTCTATGGTGGTGTAAGGTATGTTGATTGTCACAGTGAACTCCTTCGTGGCCGCTGAAGTCTGGTACTGGTCACTTACTGTAACAGTGAATGTGAAAGTCCTCGTGGAGTCCGTGAAGTCGCTGGGGTCTATGATACCCACCAGGTTGCCCAGTGGTGAAAGTGTAATGCCAGTCGGTAGTGCCCCACCTGTGACTGAATAAGATAACACCCTGTTTGGCTCGTCCGCCTTGGCCTGTATAGATAGTGTGCTTGGTATGTCTGCTGTCAGTGTGCCCACATTTGTGGGAGTAGTGAAAGACACACCTATGTCTATCTCTCCCAGCACGGTCATGGTGAAAAGTTGGTCGGTGTAGACTAATTGTCCAGTAGGCATGGTCCTCGTGGCCCTTATAGTAAATGAATAATCCGTTGTGACCGCTCCCTGTCTAGGTAGAAAGCCATATATCTCACCTGAGTTGGGATCGACCTGTAGACCTGTGGGCAGTGTGCCTCCCACTTTAGAGTACACTAGGTCATTGCCGGTGGAGTCCGCGTCATCCACGTCTATCTTGATTACCATCTGGTTGTCATGCCTGAAAGTGCCAAGGTTGCTGTCCGTGAGGAACACCGGTCTCCTCTGTGATGTGTGATCCATAGTGATCGGGAAATTGTTGATCTCGGTCATGTCCACGGTGATGTTTGGATTGTTCACATTCCAGTATGCCGCAGAGTAGACGTAGATCGAATTTTCTTGTGTTGTGACTGTTGTGCTGTCACTGACCCTAACCGTTATAGGGAAGGTCATTGCTATCTGCCTCGTGGAATCCTCGAAGTAGTCATCCGTGAGTTGGCATGTGCCCGAAAGCAATCCATCCTCTCGCAGAGTCAGTCCCGGCGGTAGTATTCCCGAAATCACCTCGAATTTTATCTCACCTCCCACCCTGGTGTCAATGTCCGTGGCCTGGAACTGGAAGTTCACGTACTCGCCATCCAACACCCAGTACAGTCCCACGCGTGTGGAATCATCCAACTGTAGTTGTCCCGATGCCGTGGTGAAAACAGGTGCGTCCTGTCCCTCTATGTCTATGCTGAAGGTCCTGTCCGTGATCTGGGCACCGGCCGTGGCTCGCACGACGAAGGTGTAAAGAGTTCTCTTGGCAACCTGGGCCGGAGTGCCCGTCAGTAGTCCTGTTGATGTGACCCTCATGCCCGAGGGCAGGCTTCCTGCTATCACTGAGTAAGTTATGGCCGTTGAATCACCTAGTGCTACTGGGTCATTCGCCTCCAGTTGTAGCGAATACGAACTGTCCTCGTTGAACGTGGCCAGTTTGCCTGACTTGGTGGTCCACACCGGTGTTGCCATTGATCTTACTCCTTACACGGGTATTTATTGGAGATCAGCGCCTGTCGTTCTGGGTGCGTTGCCAGTGTTCTATGTGCTGTCTTATGCCCTCGCGATCAACCGGATCCGTGGTCCTTTTGAGCTGTTCCTCTAACCTTGCGATCTCTGATCGCGGTGATCTATGCTGTGGTCTTCTGTTGTTCCTTCTCATATGTGGTTTGTCAGTAGTTTAAACTACTTTACATTATAAGTCTATTGTTGTCCTCTGGAACTTGAACACAGTGCTATCACTAGTGATGTTTGTGGCCTTCAACCTCACGTTTCCGTTCAACACATCAACTGAGAATTGTGCTATAGGAAGTGTTGAACCGTCACTGGAATAATTCGACAGTTCGCCAAACACCGTGATGTAGGCCTCTGTCGTGCTGTCAGCACTGGGACCATGCACCACGTTGGCCTCCACCATCTCGTACCTGTCGTTGGTGGTGTCTGATATTGAGATGTAGTATTTGGCACTCCTGTAAGTGGCTGAATCGAATGTGTCTATCACTGTGGTCGCGGAAGACGCCACTGTTGAGGTGTTGTCGTTGATGTCTGAATGGCTGAGCGTAGCAGTGGCAGTCGCAAATCCTAGATTGCCCGCGCCGTCTGTCTTGAGGAACTGGCCCGTTGTCCCATCTGACGTTGGGAATTTCAATCCTTCTATGGAAACCGTGCCCGTGCCTGCACCTGTCAATTCAAGGTCTGCGTTTGACGTCGTGGTGATTGTGTTGTCTGAGATCACAACACCGTCGATGCTGGCCGATGTGTTGGCTGTAAGCGTGGTGAATGTGCCCGCCACGGCTGTGTTGGCCCCTATCACTGTGTTGTCAATGGAACCACTGTTGATGTCCACTTTGGCGATCACAACACTGCCAGATCCGTTTGGATCTAAAATAAGATCGGAGTCGGACTGCGTGGTCTTGATTGCGTTGTCAGTAATGTTGATGTTGGAGTCTATGGTAAGTGCTGGTGCTGTGACCACACCCGTGCCCGATGGTTCCAACACTAGGTCATCATTGGACCTGTTGGCTCTTATCTCGTTGCCGGTGATGGTTATGAAATCGCTGATGATGGGACTGGCGTATATCTCATCGAAGTTGTCATTGACCTTGTCCATGGCCACGCGTAGCGTGTCACCTGTGCCATCATTGGCCGTTGCTCCTATGTTCAGTGTCTGTTGTGCCATTATACCTTAATCAATCTCCTCACGAATTTGATCACGTGATTGTTAGTGTTATTTAATCTTCCCTGCAGGGCAATATTGCCGCCCGCAACTATGGCGTTGAGATCCATGGTGTCATAAACGCTGGACCCGTCCGCATCGCCGTTGTCCACACCACCAAAAACACTTATATATGCTATAGATCCGTCGTGAGTGACCGTGGCGTCGATCAACCTGTACCTGTCCGCCGTGGCGTCTGAGATCTGTATGTGGTACTTGGCGCTCCTGTAGGTGCTGAGGTCCCAGGAATCTATGGTCTGGTATGCCGAAGTCGCAGTGAGGGTGGCCGTGCCATCGTCTATTAATGTTTGGTCGAAAAGAATGGGTGAACTGAAGAATGATAGGTTCCCGGCGCCGTCTGTCCTGATCACTTGGTGTTGGGCGCCGTCCGTGGATGGCATCTTAAGTCCTTCGATGGAAACTGTGCCAGAACCGTTGCCGCTGATCTCTAGGTCAGCGTCAGATGTTGAAGTGATGATGTTGTCAGTGATCACCACCCCGTCCGCATTCAGCGATGTCGAAGACAGTGTGGTGAATGTTCCGGCCAGTGGCAATGAGCCTCCGATCACGGTGTTGTCTATGTCGCCGGAGTTGATGTCTGACTTTGTGATCTGTATCGATCCCGTACCAGTACCATCCAACTGTAGATCGGAGTTGGACTGAGTGGTCTTGATCACGTTGTCTGTGATGTTGATGTTTGAATCTATTGTTATGGTCGGGATGGCAACCACGCCAGTTCCTGATCCTGCCAGGAAGATGTCAGCGTTGGATTGTGTGCTTTTGATGTTGTTGCCCGAAATACTGATCTGAGATGACATGGCCGAGTTGGCGTAGATCTCGTCAAAGTTGGAGTTGATCTTGGCGCCCGCGGTCCTGATGCTGTCACTGGTACCGTCGGCACCGCCTAATGTACCTAGGTCAATCGTCTGTTTCGCCATTTTATATCGCCTGTAATACTAGTTTCTTCCAGATGGCAGTTGAACCATCATAGTTGGCAGTGCAGATGTACAGGTTGGTCGCGTCCCAACTGATTGATCCCGCTACATCACCCGTGGCTCCTATTGCTGTTGGTGTCTTGGTGGTCGTGATCACTAATCTGTCAGCATTGACCTGTACTTGTCCCGTGCCGTTTGGATCTAATATGATGTTTCCGTTGGTGTCAGCACTCAATAAAGTGTTGCCTGACATCTGTAGATCGCCGGCCAACTCCGCAAAATTGGCGTTGACCTTGGTCATGGCCGTGCGTAAAGTGTCGCCCGTCGCTGGATTTCCTGCTGTTCCTGTGTCTATCGTTAATCTAGCCATAATCTGTTATGCGTATTTATTAAATATGAATATGTTCATAGAGACGCAGAAGACCCTCAAACTGTTCAAGAGGGAGAGCAAACTGGGTGTCTGCCACACCGTTCGTCGCAACAACATCATGTACATCTTCAAGTGTGACCGCTGTGGAGAAACTTTCAAGAAGCCCAAATCACGGGTAGATCCCGAACGCATGGACAAGGGCCACGAGCACTTCTGTGACCGTTGTGATCTATAATCGCATCCAACTGATGTCGTCACGCCGGCCCGTGATCCAACGCTGTAGGTCAGCGTAGATGCCTGACCGTATGTTGGGCTGATCGAAGTACCATCTCAGGAACGTGTTGCCGTCCAGGTACTCGCGCCTGTTGATGAAACGGAAGTTGGTGTCAGGGAATCGCCTGAACGTCTGCCTCAGTTGGTACATCCACTCGTACTTGAGGTAGGCCTTCATACTGTGCCTGTCTGGGTAGTTGGGGGAATCCTTGTAGATGTTATTCTGTATCCTGCTAGGTTCTGACATCTCCCACTGCTGTGCGCCCATGATGTCGAATCCCAGGATCACTACATTTTTGATACCACTCTCGGCCGCCATCAGCACTGCCGAGCAACCTGAACCCCTTGACTCCGAGAAGTCCACGGTCCTGACCCGGCCTCCTTTCTTGAGATTGCCACCACGCCATATCCGGTACAGTTTCAATCCCTGTGGACAGTCAGTCTCATGGTCTCCGTCACAGATGTAGTTCCATCCACTGATGTCGTCCCTGCTGTGTATCTGAATTTTCTTGTCTGTTTTATCGTGCCACTGTTTTAATTCTTCATACATGGGCGTGTTCACCGCCACGATGTGATCACACAGCATAGGATGATCCCTGTAGATGGCGTTGCATCCATATATTATACCGTTACCTTTTAATGTTTCTATGGGAAAGATCTTCCTGGATTCACCGTTACCTATTACGAATGCGGTGTCCATCAGATGCCAAATGATTCTCCACAACCGCATGCGGAGGTCGAATTGGGATTTGATATTTCGAACTGTGATCCGAATGTTTCCTCGATCCAATCTATCTTGGTTCCGGCTACGTACAGCATCGAGGTTTCGTCTACCACGAAACGTCCCGTGCCCCAGTCCTCCACGTGATCACCATCGCCTATGCTCTCCTTGGTGTCTGCGAATCCCCATTCGTACTTGAAGCCAGCGCATCCACCACCCAGCACCGCAAGGCTCACAGCCCACTTGCCGGGGTTCCTCTCCAGCAGTCGTTCAATCTGTGATTTGGCGGCGTCAGTGATCAGGAATAGACTCATACTGTTAATTATCTCTGCCTTTCGCTATATGGCCAACTCCTAGGGTCAGCCAGAACTTCATGGCCTCTCTTTTGCTGGCGAAACTCATGTAGGCATTCTGGTCCTCCCAGTTGTGCCAAGCAGTACTGTAAAGATCCTTCTGCTCGAACCACCACCCCCATCTGTGTTTGCAGTTTATCTGGCACCATTCTATACACTCACCGGAGATTCCGTTGTTGTTCATGTCTATATTGTATCTGAACCTCTTCTCATATCCACAGTCTTCGGGTATCTCGTCTAGACCGGGTTTGGCCCTTTTGACTTTGATCTGTCCATAACTCATCTCCAGTTGTCCTCCACGAACTTGTCAGCACACTCCATGGGGTTTGGCAGACCATGGAACACCGCCACCCGGTTGCCGGGCTCTATCTTGGCCGGAGTGCGGAACCATTTCTTGCCGTCCTTGGTCAAGAGCTTGGTGTCCTTGAGTCCCACCATCTCCCACTTGTATGATCTGATCCATTCTTCCGGGAACCAAGTGATATCATCCCGTGCCCTTTTGGTTATCCAGTCTTGGTCTCCGTGATTTGACTGCATGATCTGTGCGGAGCGATCCTTGAATTCCGTCCATAGGTAGTCCATGGCACCGGACTGCCATCGCATACAACTGCTGTTGCTCAGTTTCCAGTCCTTGACCCTGCACCTGTTGAAATCCCTGATGATGTTGAACTTGCCTGGGTGTGAGAACAAGGGATCTATGTTGTCGAATATTACTACATCTAGATCAAAATACAGTATGTTGCCCTTGATGGGCATCTCGGGTGCGAACATCCATAGTTTGCTCCACCATGACTTGATCCATGGATCCCCGGGCAGTCTAATCACGTTGATATCTGCATCCAGACCAGTGGGATCATCGGTGAGGCAGTGAAACTGGTAGGGCACAGTGGTGTGCCTCTTCACCATGCTGTTCAATACGTTGGCGTACTTAGGGATATACTTGTTGCCCCACTTAACGCATACCACGTGATTCATAACCCTCCTTCAAGTGTTCTATCTGTATCTGTTGCCACCTTTCGTCACCCAGCCTGTAGTCATATAAATTTTGCCAGCTCTGTGTGCCAATGATGTGTATTCCTGTGATATTTAAGTTGTGCTTCATCACGTCATACACATCGAGGAAAGATTTATCTCCGAATGCCAATTTCATGTCCACCTGTCCTATCTTGATGTAGCCTAGTGCGAGTTTAAGATCATCCCAGTCATAGCCGTTGTCCTTGAGCCATGCCCTGTATTGAGCCATTTCCTCCCTTTTGAAATCGTGTTGGGATTCCGTGATGGTGTCACCCCACTCTATGTCGAACTCTCCAGAGTAATATTTCTGATGGTTGATCTCGCTACACATGGCATCGGTCATCTTTGGTGCTCCTTCATCCCTGAACACCTCGTACAGGGTCTTGCCCACTTGACTCCAGTGCAGGTAAACTCCTCCAAGTTCTCTATCGTATCTGTTCTGTTTGAACAGTTCGTAATCCTCTGGGTGTAAATCGTACCTGGGTGCATTGAGGAACGTTGTGATCTGTGATGGCCTCATCCATTCCGGTTCCAAGGACGCCTTACGATCAGCATTGACCCAGCTCTCTATCTCATGACAGACATTATTGAGTTGTCTGATCGCGTACTTGGTTTTATAGTCAGCCTGTCGGTAGTAGGGAGACAACTGCCAAGCACTGCCTTGTAGGTCCTCGAAGTACCTATGGAGCAGATTACAGGCCTCGTGTTTCAATCTCTTGCCCAAGGTTTTGGTGATGTCTCCGTCCGGCGCCCGGCCGATAGGAAGACCACTGCTGTACTGGAAGTCATCACTGACGAAAGGATGTATCCTCTCGTAGGGTGGATTGAAATTGTATGAGTTTATCTGCGCGATGTTTTTGTTGAGTTCCTTTACTAGGAAATTTAGATTCCTACTAGAATCGGCCCACCCCAGGAAACAGAAGTTCTTTTCCAGTATTCTCTTTTTAACAAGATTGTCCTTGAGTGCTTCCACGAATCTACGACCCAAAGGAGTATCATACAGGTTGATCCTCACCTGTTGGGTGTCATATTGTACAATGACCGTTTCGAATAGTAATTTATTTCCTTGTGTAGATGGCACTGTTGGCTCCGTGTTCCATGCATTCCACACTCTCTACGAAACATCTGCCATTGGTCTTCTCACGTATCAACTGGTCAGCGAAGTCGAAGGCGTGCTTGGCGAACATCTCCGCACCTACCCCGTCGAACACCACGATCTCCGCGAGGTCGTGCTTCTCCAGTTCTTTCAGTTTGTCCAGATGTGGATCGTTTTTGTCAACTGCGGTTTTGTGATCGAAGTGATCCTCTAACCATTTCTTGAGTGGTTTCAGTCCTCCGAAGTCCACCGCCCAGTTCTTGTTGTCCAACTCGTTGCATCCAAACGTGAATCTGAACGCCAGGCTGTAGCCGTGTAGCAAATGGCAGTGTGAGTGGTCCGCGTTGGGCTGTCTGAAAACGCAGGCCAGTCCTATGTTGTGTCCGTATGTCTTTGTTGAGTAGTAAGTCATCTTTTCTCCTTGTTTCGATGACTTGCAGAGTGTTTATAGAGGGATGAAAGTCTTTGAGTCCTCTCGATCATCAGTTCAACTTCTTGTTCAACTTCTGATCAATTTCCAACTGCATGGCCGAGTCTCTTATCTTGTCGGTCAGCTCGTTGGGTATATTTAATTCACCATCTATGATGCTCTTGAGGAAATGCACCAACACCGAGAACTCCGGCCTGTTGGCCACGGTCTCCGGGTCTATGCCATGCGTCTCCATGGCGTTGAGCAGTGCCTCTGATGAGTCCACCAGTGCCCGCATGCCCCTGCTGTGTTTCTCGAAGTGCTTCATCAGGTTATGATCTTGGGTTTGGGAGGTGTCTGTATGGTCGAGAATATCCTCTTGTACTCGCTCTCGATCTTGTCGTTGATGTACGCGATCGTGATCACCTGTGCCTTGGCTATCTTTATCACTTCATCCTGTCTGGCAGTGGAGAAAAACGTGCCAAACGCCAGGCCCTGAGGTCCCTGCATCAGCACGAGTGCCTTCTCTATGCTCACGCTAGAGTCGTCGTTGCCTTTGTAATTCGCTATGACCTCTTCTCCGGAAGCCAGTTTTAGAGTGATGAGATCTCCATCTTTGTATTTTTCAAACATAACCTTATTATAAACTATTGTGCGAGCTTGTCAATGTATTTCCGCAACTCCTTGTCCTGCACGTTGGCGGGGATAT
>Ga0208428_1000575_pt1 | contig 16597 bp, 25 predicted proteins | sample DEB08_DNA_11_FD_184535 | JGI IMG/M metagenome (GOLD analysis project Ga0208428, IMG submission 184535) | Aqueous microbial communities from the Delaware River and Bay under freshwater to marine salinity gradient to study organic matter... | ecosystem: Environmental > Aquatic > Marine > Coastal ... | reverse complement strand
GCACATCCCACACATCACCATCTCGACCAATCACGCGACCGTTCCCGATCCAGACAACCTCGGGAGACTATACAATGTCGTAGATTTCAAACAATACGGAAAGATTGGAAAGCAGTACGCGGTTGATCCGTTGCATTCACTTGGCTGGGAGTGTGATGTGGAGGGTCTGGACATCAAGCACACACCTCACCTGAGTCACATGTATTCGTTCTATGCTTATGACAAGGTGTATTCAATGTATCCCACGCCGATGCGGTTGATCGCTGAGGTCTGCGTGGCGGACACCCGATCCCCCAACTGGGAGGAATGGAAGATAATTAAAGAAAAGATTCCAAGATAAAGTACAATGGCTTTTTTACCTTTTCTTCGGCATGGCGATCTTTACGACCTTTTGGACACGACGTCCAAGGTTCTGAATGAGCTTCCAAACATGGAGAAGCAGTTTAATAATAAATTGGCTGACAGATATCTATACAAGCGTACCCACACCACAGACGAGGGCTTTGAGATTGAGATGCACCTGCCCGGGGTTGGCAAGGACAACATTAATATCACCCTTTCTTCTGATGATCACGAGGTGACGGTGGCATACGGCGAGAATCGAAGTACCTCATTCGATTTGCCCAGTTACGTGGATGTATCGGATGAGGGTTACAAGGCGAGTTACGTGGATGGCGTGCTTCGTCTGTTCTTCAAGATGCGAACCTCGGACAAGAAGCGCCGAGAGATCAAGCTTGATTAGACGAATAGTGTCCCACCGAGCCCGCCTTGGCAGCGGAAGACGTTAAAGTTTACCGCGTAGAGTCTTGCTTTACGCGATACGCTATTATCAACAAGAGTTAGTTCGAAAATCTGACCTGATATTCGACTCATGTTGACAGTTCCTTCTCCAACGTTGAATATATTCACCTTGTAACTTGGTGTTTGAATGTAATGTTCATAGGGTTGAATGGCTCTCATGGACATTTGGTCTAGGTCAAAATAAACTTGACCATTCAGGAATAGTCGCCATCGGGTAACCTGGTCATTTAGATAGCTTGTGTATGTGGCGCTTTTATGCGAAGAATAATCAAAAACACCATCAGTCCCAGAGTCATTCTGAACGACCAGGATGAATTCTTTGACTGGATTTTCAAATTCGGTTTTGAATCGCATCTGTTCGAGATCCCCCACAGTGACTCGGGCAAGTTGTGTTTGTTGTATGACATAGTCTAACTGTTTTCCAAGAAAGAACTGGCGGTGTTCTTCGTTCAGATAGATGGCCTGTAAATCAAGCACAACCTCTGGTACCGGGAGGCTCCCCAACTCCGCTTGCGTTCTAAATGTTATCCTAACTTCGATGGTGTGCCTATTAAGAGCCAGAAGAGGAAAAGAATTTGCATAACCCCTTCCAAAGAATGGCAGTTCGACCAAAAACTGTGACGCGAAGGACGATGTTCCATAACTCGTGGGCGTCACGTTGCGCTTCAAGATGGTGTCGTTATTTTCTCGCGTCCTCTGCGAATCCGTAAGATCCGACATAATCGCCATGTATTCACCGGTAAGACTCACGATGGTCTGTCCTCCCACCAGAAGTTCTGCACGTTCTATGAAGGCATGAGCGGCATCCTGTGGGACTATCTGTGTGTTTGCATATCTAAAATTTAGAAAGAAACCCGTTATGATATCACAGGTGTCATTGTCTATCGTACAAATACTCGATCCTCCAAAACGAATATCGGAATTGAAAGCCAGACGAAGGTTCTCGGTCGTGTAACCTGCGCGGTTCGTAAACACCTTTTGATAGAAACTTTGTTGTGGATCTCCAGTTAAAAAGGTGTCTTGGTATCCTGTGACGGCAAGCCGCATACTATTATGATGTGTCAAAAAAAGATTTCAAAAAATACATACGACTATTAGATATGAACATTCAACTCAAAAAATTCAATCCCGCTTCAATGGGCGACGATAAGGTATGTGTGTTTATTGGCAAGCGTGGCACAGGAAAGTCAACCTTGGTGACAGATATTCTCTATCATAAAAAGCACCTCCCTGCAGGCGTGGTGATGTCGGCGACCGAGGAAGGCAATCACTGGTATCAGCAATTCATTCCGGACTTGTTCATCTATGGTGAATATGACAAGGACATCATCGAGAGGGTCATCGATAGGCAAAGGAAGATGGTAAACATGAAACCGCCACCAGGGAAAAAGGAACTGACGTCCAGGGACATCGGAGCTTTCATATTGATGGACGACTGCATGTATGATAGAAAATTCCTAAAAGACTCTTGCATTCGCCAGTGCTTCATGAACGGTCGCCACTGGAAGATCTTTTTCATGTTGACGATGCAGTACTGTATGGACCTCAGCCCGGATCTTCGAGCCAATGTGGACTATGTGTTCATCGCGCGAGAAAATGTGATCCAGAACCGAGAAAAGTTGTACAAGGCATTCTTTGGTATCTTCCCAAACTTTGACATGTTCAATCAGGTGATGACGGCGTGTACTGAAAATTACGAGGTACTGGTGCTGGACAATACATCCAAGTCAAACCGGATCGAGGACTGTGTGTTCTGGTACAAGGCAAAGATCCATCAGAACTTCCGCGTGGGTTCGCAACAATTCTGGAGCCTCCACCAGAAGACCTATAAAAAGGCAGGAGGCGCCACCAAACCGGGTCAGGATCCCAATGAGGTCAGGCGAAATAGGAACTCCCAAGCCCTGCAAGTGAAGAAGTTGAAATAATTATTCAGGAAGAAAAACAATGCCCATTTGGGCATTGGAATCAAGGGACACAATGGAGACCAAATCCATCGCACTCACGACGACCGCGCTCATTGACTCGGGGTTGGTGAGCGAGAGCAAGGCGGATGCGCTGGCCACTCACCTCAGCAAGGGCGCCAAGAACTGGTGCATCAAGCAAATGAAACCCGGCGACGTGAACGAAAACATGAAGGAGTTACAAAAGTTCAACTCAAAGGTTTGGACGGAATATCTCGCCAAGAGGAACTACATTTTTGACGTTACTGAAAGTGGAGTGGTCAGGCGCAAAACACCACTGGTGGAAAAGCAGGAACGCCTTTTGGAGATCAAGAACAAGATGGTTGGTGAAACCTTTGTGCCACCCATCAAAAAGGTCAGCAAAAGACTTCTGGACCAGGCACGACTCAACCGACTTCTCACTTTAGTCAAGAAAGATATCGAAGAGATGGAGAACGAGATGAAGGGTTTGTCCATGATCAACCAAAAACTTGAACGCTACTTTATTCGGCGACCTTCCTTCAAGCCCAAGGTCTTCATCGGCCAGGAAGAAGAATACCTCGACCTTCCTGACATCCCCAAGAAGAAGCGCATCCTCAAGAGACTTTTGCACCTTCTGAACATGAAACGTTTTGGTAAGATGGAAAAGATACACGAGAAACTCACACAAGTTCGCAGGGACACGATGACCAGTCTGGTTCAGATACAGCGAGACATCTTCATCAACTCCAAAGAGTGTTGGGTGCGTGCCGAAAGGGCATCATTCTTAGACAAGAAACATGCGAACGAAGAACTCAAAGCTGAGCATGCCAAGCTCTCGGAACACATCTCATCAAACCTGAGCGACTACATGGTCGAAGTGCCAAAGCCTTTCAAAAACGCCACGGTCATCAGCGAGAACGACACACGGGCAAACTGGAAGAATCCAGAGTTCAAACGCCTCTACGCGAACAGGATGAGATCATTGATCTACGCGATTCGCAACAACGACAAGTCCAAGTTTTTGGACAGGATCAAGAACGGCGAACTCAAACCCAATACCTTTGACACCAAGGAGATATGGGACCTTTGGTATCAGCAACCCAAGAAGGAGGTGGTCGAGAAGAAGCCAGAGGAATACGAGGACGGGATGTTCAAGTGTGGCAAGTGCAAATCCATGAAGACCACATACGTGGAAAAGCAGACACGCTCAGCAGACGAGCCCATGACCTTGTTCATCACCTGCAGGATGTGTGGCACTGTGATGAAGCGTTAAAGAAAAGACATGGAAGATATTTAGAATGTGTAGTATCTGTGGTGAAGATATTTCGTTTGTCTGTAAAGCCAACGTTCGTTGTGGTCATCACGTTCATCACGAGTGTCGTCGCAACCTAATTCCATTCACAAAATGTTCAATATGTAATAGATTTATAATTGATAAACTTGATGTCCACTTGAGTGACCGAGATGAATTTTGTCACAAGCGTTGCGAAACTAATGCGCGACGTTACTATCCACCTTGTCCGGTGGAAGGATGTGGAATGGCTCTGCACAAACACCATGTCATAACAAATAAACAATGTCAACAGCTCATAGTGGAACTCGAAGGAAAGACGTTTGAAGAACGCATGGCGATCTACCTTTCTTACGGATTCCGCGAAGATGAATTGGGTGGAGGAGAACTTGATGAAGAAACATGGAAAAGAATTCAGACAATCATCTCGGCTTCTTCACAGGAAAAGGAAACAAATGAAGAGGTTGTGATTCCGAAAGAATCTAAACCAAAACCGGTCATTCCTCCGCCCAAGACCTATGAACCCCGCGAACTTGCTCCCGGTGAACGATACAAGCCGCCGAACAAGTCTAGACAACCCCAAGAACGCGGAGCTTCTCTAAAAACTCTAGTTCCTCACTCTGTGAAGGATAGGGTTCATGTTTCCCCTCAAGAAGATTTTGCTTTATTTTCGCAAGGTCCAATCTAGAAAGGGTGACGGATCCGAGAATGTAATCCTCATAGGCTTCGGCGACAGCTGGAATCAGTGGCTTCACCAGATCGTACATCGCCTTGGCGTACAACTGGATCTCCGGTTGGGCATGACTGTCCATCCTGAGACGCAGATAGTGAAGAAGATTGTGTAGATTGATCTTCCAGTAGAATTCGGTGTAGGTCGACAGAGGTAGATGTTCCCGTGCCGTCTCTCGGGCAACTCCGTGATCCAAGAGCCTTTGATAGACCTCAAATGCCTGTTCACACGAAGCCTTCTGGTCCCTCAAAAGAACCATGGACTCGGGTGAATCCAGGACTCCGTCGGAACCTTGGTGGTTCACCTTGGACTGACCACGGAACTCGGCCGGAACGTGGAACTCCTCGGGCAACTGCGAGTAGCGACCCGAAATCTCATTGATGCTGGCGGTCCGATGACGCATATGCTGCCGAGCCAGAAAGATTGGCATCTTAATGTGAAACTTGAAGTCGACCATCTCAAAAGGGGTCGTGTGGGCGTGACGGAGCAGGTAGCGAATTAATCCGCGATCACTCCGAACACTCTTGGTGCCTTCTCCATACGACACTCGGGCGGCCTGCACTATGGCATGGTCAAGATCCTCCCTCGGCATTGTATCGACAAGACGTACGAATCCATGCTTCTCAACGCGGATTTCTGACATTTATCCTACTAACGAATGTATTCTCTAATTAACATCACATCACAATCTCCCTCCACTGGGAGACCCTTGTCCCTCCACCCTTCCAAACCATCTTCAAGAACAAATATATTGGTGAAACCATATTGATTCATGTGAACCTTGGCCATCTTGGCAACCAGCGAATGTTTGTTGTTTCCGTAGAGCACGATGGCTTGGTCGAAGCCGGGGAACGTTCGACCGGTTCCCGAAAAGAGTCCTTCCCCTCGCTTTTCGACATCCATGTAAGTTACGTTTTTGACATTTTTGGGTGGTTCATTTGGAGTATCTGGCTTCATCGTCGGCATCACGATCGGCTCATTCTGTCTAGCGACCTCGGCGTCATACATCCTGAAAGCCCTCTCCAACTCGGTCTCTTTGTTGATCTTCAAATTGGTTGCGTTTTCAAACTTTTTGGTCTTCTCGGCAAATTCCATGGGCTCGATGTTCCTCAAAGGTCTCACTTGTTCAAAAACAATTCTGGCACTGTTCTCTGCTATCCGAGCACTGTTGGCATCGTCGGTTGCTGTAATCACCCTAGCCCGTGCCAACAACAGGCGATCAGATCGCTCCCGAAGCACCTTCTCTTCGTAGGATCTCTTTTCAATCCGCTGGGGGTCATTTTCACCAGCAAGAACCGCATTGATTCGATCAAACTCTGCCATGGGAAAGTTGATCGAGTTTGGAAGCCTGCAATTATTAAAATGCTTCTGTGAACCTACGTGAATCAACATGAGATTTGGTCGTGACAATCTGAGACTATGTAATTGTTCTGGTGAAACCATTATATTAATATTACTCATAATTTCTTACGGCGAGTGCCACGGGGAAGCGTGGAACTCCATCTTGGGTGAGTCCCTGAAATTGAACGGTGAGCATTTCACCCATCAACTTCCCTCGGTTCTTCCACAACTCCCTTTGGCTCTCCATGGTTCCCTTGGGTCGGGCCTTGAATGTGTCTCCGTCCTTGGTCTCGCAGATCCAAATGGGTGTCCCGCGGTCTTTACCTTCTGCCTCCTCGGCACCCACGATTTCAAACTCTTCGGTCATCATCTTTTTGTACTTGATGCACTGGGACGACCGTTTATTGAGCAAGTAGGGACTTTCGGCCACGCGCACCACCACACCCTCGTGACCCTCTGCCACAAACTTGTCATGATACCTGTCTGCGTCCTTGGCGGTCCCTTGATAGGCTGGAACAATCTTGATCATGGGATGTTTGATTGACTTGATGATTTCCTTGAGCCTCTCGTAGCGTTCCATGAAGGGCATTTCCAATTGACTGAGACGAAAATAGTCAAAGCAGTGAAACTCCAACTTGGATGCGTATGGACTTTCTGAACCACGGGCGGCACTGGTGATCTGTTCGAAATCCAAGTCCTTACAGAAGAGTTCACCGTCCAAGAACTCGCCCTCCTCCAACTTTCCTTCCAGTGCCTTTTCCAGGTGGGTCAAATGTTCAATCCTCTGTTCATTCCTGGACTGGAGCAAGAGTCCACCACCCGAAAATCCGGCAAGCATCCTGACACCATCCAACTTGGGCTGGAAGCGAATGTCGCCGTCGATCCCATAGGATCTTGAACTGAACGAGTAGAGTAGCATGGGTCTCAGTACAACTTCGGATCTCAATTGAATATTGTCCATGTACCCCAACTTGACTTGTTTTCGCCACATCTGAGCGGCTTGCTCTTCAATGGGAGTCTTGCGTTTGGCATCGGGAGGGCGTTCCGTCACAGATCTTTTACCATCGATAAGACCTGTGGTTCGTCTAATCATTCCATTGACGACCTCGACTTGCCAAATGCGAGTCTTTCCTTTGGCATCTTTGCCATAAAGTGCAGGAAAGAACGTCATTTAACTAATATAGTGTTTTTTTGTTTAAACCCCAGTGGAACCGAAACCTCCCACGCTCCTAGGTCCGAGACCTTGATTCCTCGCGTGATCAATCAGGTCTGGTTTGAACTGAGGGTCTGGGATTTCTGACGGGTCGGGAGCCACCGGAGGATCCTGAATGGGAATTTGTGGATACAGATCCGGGTCCTCAACAAGGTCACAATGCTCATAACGCTCCAGAATCATCTGAGCGATGCGATAACCCTGCTTAATGTGAAACGGGCGGTTTCCATGGTTGAAAAGAACGACCCGAATTTCACCCTCATAATCCCTGTCGATGACTCCGGCACCCACCTCGATTCCATGCTTGACGGTCAGTCCCGAACGACTGGCAATGCGAGCGTAACATCCTTCGGGAATCTTGACTCGGATCCCCGTGGGAACCACGAACCTCTTACCCTCGTGGACCACGCAGTCCGAACAGGCATAAAGATCATAGCCCGCAGAAAGTTCTGTGCCCCGTGTCGGTAACATAGCATCAGAATGCATCTTCTGAACAACTAAGGTTTGCATGTTTTTGATATTAATGTATAGATTCTTTTCTTTAATTATTATAAATGGAAGATCACGATCACAAGGAGTGTGACAAGACGCAGCCCGTGGCGAACTGGAAGTGCATCTGGTTCACGTTGGCGTTGGCGGGTGGGTATTGGTATCTTCCACCGAAGAACAAGTGGGTGCTGTTGGGCCTTCTTTATTTCCCTTACATCGTTTTGGCGTGGTACGATCACTGGTATCAGTGTCAGCGCAATCTCGGACCGACCTACCTGGCTTTGTTCTACTGGTGGGCCAAGCCCAAGGACAGCGAGCAGATCCAGAAGTACAAGAATTGGTGTCCCGATATCAAGAACAAGGTACTTAAAATTGACCTCGTGATCTTGGCATTGGGGTTGTTGATCCTGCCGTGGTTCCTAGCGTGGAAGCCTTAGACAAGTTCTGGCATTTCGTCTAATAAAGTACGTACAGGGTCAAAGAATGAACTTCCTGCGCTACGTAATGACCTCATAAAATTATTCCAGTCCTTGTCTGGAATAAGATCCCTTAAAGCATTTGGTATTACATTTTCAACAATTCTTACAATAATTTGTCCTGGTATAGTCAATAAACCATAAGAAATATCTTTAAACATTTTAGCAATCATATCAAGAAAAATCAATATTATGGGTTCCACGATGCTAGTGAAAAACTCAATAGCCTTCGTGCTTGTCCAAGTTACAAGCGAATCAAAGTAGTCTGTAATCTTTGTGCCAATATCTGATACCCATTTTATGGAATCGGCGAATGATTTTCCTTTTTCATTGAGGTAATTGATTATTTTTTGTAACTGGTTCGTCAATAGGTCTAAAAAGGCACCACATATTGAGTAGATCACATTCAATAGGGCTGAACCAATTCCATTAATGAAAATTGTAATCTTCTCTGGAATAATTAGTAACTTTTTATCAAAGTGAAAATACCAGTCTTTGATGTCTTCCATCTAACATATTATCAGATTAAAATCGTCCCTGAAGAACATATGCATCCATAGGCAAATTAACATTTTTCAATTTTATTTCTGGAATAATCCCACCAGATGCATTGTTAGCCGCTTTTAAACCAGTATTTAACATTTCTTGAATCTGAAATATCAAAAAATTGATAGTGCCCATTATTATTTCAATCACATAGTCACTTGCCTTCCCACTGATAATCCAATCAGTCCATTGTGTAGAATAATTTTTCAGCCACTTGAGTGGATTTATCACGAACAAATTTATTGCATTGCTTATTAGATTAAAAACATATGTTGGAACCTTGTTAAACATGAAGATAACGGCTTTTGAAATAAAATTTACAATTGCCGTGAGTGCAGTGATGGGCGGCTTAATAATCCAGTTGAATATGAAGTCGATGATTTTGGTAAAATTGAAAAAATTTGGGATGGCCAGGTAAAAGTCATCAAGTTTTTTAGTATCCTTTTTTATTACCTTGAATACTAATTTAGTTACAGGGTAATACAAAAGGAACATCACCGGATTAGTAAGCTTCATGACGATGCCGATAATAATTGTAAAAAATGCCGTGTAAATGTATTCCATACTAATAACATCATCTAAAAAAACTTGCGGCTGAAACGATGGATGCTGCCTGTTGTTCAAACGTTTGTCCGACCGATTCCAGCTGTGGGGAACTCGAACGAGGGTATTCGGTTTCCACGAATTGTTCTGGGAGTGGAGGTACTATGTCCTTGTTGATGGTGCCTCCTAATGTAACGATCAGTCGGAGAAGTTCGATGGTTTGATCCCACAGGTCTTTGGAAACTTTGACCAACTCATTCCAAAGGCCGGCGACTTTATCGGTAAAAAACTTCCACGCGTCATCCATACCTTTTACTGCCGCATTCCACGCACTGCTCACACTTTTAATCATAAAACCAAGTGCTCCAATAATTTCATTCCACAGACTCACGATGGCCCTCACCGGCGCGAGTACGGCATAAATAAAATCGTCAAATTTCTTTTTCAAATTCTTATTTCCAGATTTTTCAGACACATAGCTGATCCATATGTAGACCACCTGCCACATAAATGCCAGTGCTGGAATTCCGAAAAGAAGACCCAAGGTTGAGAGGAAACTGAACATCCTAAAAACCGCCAAGGCAATGGACCAAATTAGTGCAGGTAAAATGGTTGCGTCCATGAAAGCCGGTGAAGTGGATCTCAGGAACATGTACAGATAGGAAAGTATGATTGTCAAAAGAATGAATAACATCTACTATATGAAAATATTTTTTAGTCCCTGATATTAGATATGGATCAGGACCCACTTAAGAATTATTTATCTTGGGCGGATCTGGTCATGATGACCTTGGGTTTTTCATTTCCCACAGCAGTATTGGGTTGGCCTCCGTTTTTTGGTTTAATCTTTGCTGCAATTATGTTTGGATTTTTACATATAGACGACAATGTCAAAGACCCAAAAAACAAAAATGCGAGATATGTGGCATTTTTGATTAGTTTGATCATTGGTCTTTTGGGAAGTTATATAGCGGCAGGATCCCTTATTTATGCTGGAAAAATTGGAACATATAGTGAAGAAGCCTTGATTGGTAGCATTGGATTTGGTGTACTTGTTTTTGGAATTTGTTTATCATTCTTCATAAACTACGGAACCGTTTTGGGCTGGTGGACGCCGACCGGTGGTCTGGTGACGTTGCTCATATCCATAATACCGGCCATGGCGATTGGAAAGAATGCGGGTATTAATATGCTGGTTTCATTCATTGTATCGAGTTTCGTTTACGCACTCCTGGTCGGGGACAATAAAAACAAAAAGGAGCCATGGATGATATGGCAGGCGGCCTATATAGGACTGATGGCGGGTTCCGCGGCGGCGCTCATTATTCCCAACAGTAACAGTTACTTGAGTATTTTTACGGATGTTCTTCAGGCTATCAGTCCTAGTGCTGATACAGGATTTATTAAGAACAAAATATACGGTAACAAAGGCACCGCATTAAGTGGAGCCATGATTGTCATATGGTTCGTCTACTTCATCATTTGGATTCTATCATTCATCCCTGGAAAACTTCCGCGTGGTTGGGATACGCTTTTTAAGTCCAAGTAAAATCTGATTGAATAGTAATAACATGGAGACGCATTACCTCGTGGTCAACTCAAATCTCAGGGACACGACTCTGTATCCCTCGGGTAATTCTTATACCATGCATATGACGAATCCCATCCGCGACGTCACGAGGGTGGAATTGATCCAGGCTTCAGTGCCGAACGTCATTCAGAATGTCGTGGACGGTTCTAATATCATCCAAGTTAGCAATCTGGAAACCAATTCTTTGCATTCATTTTCAATACCCAATGGATTCTACTCGGCCACTGGTCTCGGTGCCGAAATACAGAATGCAATCAATCCAGTGTCAGGGATTGATGTCACTTATTTGTCTAATGAGGGGAGATATGTATTTCTAAGGTCGGATGCTTATTCTGCTTTTGATTTGAAGCCTTCAGCCTTACTGGCGAATCTTATGGGTTTCAGTGACACGAGCACGAGGACGGCTGTCGAAGTTCAGGATCTTTCCAACGCCACGGCAACATTTCCGCTTTATGCAAACAACGACAGGTATCGTGAAAATTTCTTCATAAAGTCGGATCAGCTTATCAATCTCACGGCAGATAACTATGTATATTTGGATATAAATGAGTTAAACAATGGAAGAATGCATCAGGCTCAAAAGATTGAGGCAAACTCATTTAGCACGTCGGCATCACAGAACAATTTTGGTCCAATCGTCATGGATGTAAGTTCGGGTGGCATAAAACATTTCTCCGAAACAAATGACTACAGTTACGGTGTAGACTTTTACCCTCCTATTTCACAGTTGTCCAGAGTCACTGTGAGATGGAGGAAATCCGATGGGTCACTTATCAATTTTCAAGGATTGAACGAGAATTCATTCATGTTGAAGGTGACATGCAAATTTGTAAAAGATGACATCGCTCCTAATCTCCGTCAGAAGGCTGTCAAACCGCGTCCAATCATTTTAGTTCCCAAGCAGTCCTAAAGAATCAGGCTCGAAGATTTGATTATTTTCATTACGCCAATCTACAGGCATCTGAGGGCGCATATTGGGATTCCCCATGTGGACCCTCAACAGAAGTTTGTGACCAGCTGCCGTTCCAAGACTTCCTGCACTGTCCAATACACGAATAGTGAGTTTATCGAAGCTCACCGGATTCTTGTATTGAACACTGTATTTGAAATCAGCATTCTCTTGGAAGTATCGAACAGAACCGGCAGCCACGCCGTTGGGAGGAACGGTGGCAAAGAACCCCCGAATCTTTGAGCTGTCGGCACCTGCCGTCACTGCACTGTCGGTGAAAGGCGTACGAAGTTCCTCAATGTCATAGACGATCGAGTTGTCTCCGGTGAAAACCGTCGCCTCAGCATAAACCAAATCCACCTGGTAGATATTTCGGTAAACTTCTTGGAACTGTCTCGTTGAGACATTTGACATTCCTTCGATATAAAGGTAGTGAACCTCGGAGTCCGTGCGGAGATCCATATTAGTATTACCCGAGAAAATCATACGCTTCAGGCAACGTCCTGACGACGCTGATGGGTCTCACGTTCCTGTACATCCATATGATGCTTTCGATGAACTTGAATGTGAAAAATGTCGGGTTGGTCACGATCGCCGAACGGATGACCTGCTTCTCTGTCTTTGGTTTCAACTCGCGCATCAACGAACTGAACTCCCATATCAGTCGCGGAATGGTCGCGACTTGAACTACCTTTACGTCTGAAAAATCAAACAGGAAATTGAACTGCTCCTTCTTGAAACAACTTCTCACGTCTTCTTTGAATGCCACCCAATCCATGTGTGGAACCTCTGTGGTGTGAAAGACAAAGTGAAAAGTTTGGTTCGTCCAAAGTTTAGTATAGAACATTTTATCAAATAATATTAGGATGTATTTAATTGCATTATTTTCAATCGTCGGTTTGATATCTACTCTTTTGATCAGAGAAGGTTTAGATCCTAGACAAATTGAAGAAATCAAGGTACTTGAAGAAAAACAAAATAAGGCTTTTGAAGAAGAAAAAAATCAGGAAAGATGGAAATTTTTCGTACCAGACTGGGATGAACTTCCCGATGACACAAAGAAAAAGATAATATTACAATCGGCAGAGTTAAGTAATTTCAAAAATTACACTAAACTTATTGAAGCAGTCAAAAAACGTGCACCACTCCCTACTGGTGATATAGTAATTACACAAGACGAGCAGTCATTTTACCTACCAGGAGGACATTCCTTTAATGTTGTCATAGACAGAAGCAAAGGACCAGGTACACTGAAAAAAAAGTCAACCTAATTAATAGAATACGATGGGCTTTAGTTTTTTGACCCTTTCTACTTTAATTGCAAGACAAAAACAACGACAGGAAGAGGAACGCAAACGTCAAGAGACAGCGGCAGCGCTAAGGGTCCACCAAGCGGCAGCGGAAAGGGCAAGGGCGGAGGCAAAGGCAAGGAGTTTGGCGCGGATAGCTCTGGAGACGGCGAAGAGAGCCGCAGTGGAACGTCAACTTCAATTGGAGAGACAGAGACGTCGAACAGAGGCAGCAGCGGCACAAGCAAGAGCAGCGGCACAGGCAAGAGCAGAAGCAGAGGCACGTTTAGCTGCGAAAAATGAGGCAATTGCTTATTCACAAAATAAAACCAATGCCTTAAGAAAGACAATTATGGCGACTATTGCTTTGGAAGCTACTGCGACAAAAAAGGCACAAGAAGCAAGTGATGCAGCAACGAGATTGAAATTTGAACGGATAGCAGAAGAATCCAGAAAGTTGGCATTGAAACGCAATGCAGAACGTACACAACTATTGGAGCAAATTGAAAAAAATAAACAAGAAACCGATACTCAATTTATGAGTGAAATAGGTAAGATTACTAGATGGCAAGATAAACATACAAAAATGCCCGTGAACTTTGTCGTGAATTTTCTTCCAAGTAATGTATAAGAAGCATGGATATTGTAATCATTGTGAAATACAAACAACCTAAAACCAAGAGACAGGCGGATATACGTTACGTGGGAGGTTTTGGTGAAATTACACATGAAGTTCCACTAAGAAAACGCACTGATAATGAAAAAAAATTACTAGAAAAGTATCCAAGTTTAAAAGAACAAATTGAAAATAAAATATTTATACCTACATTACTTCCGCATAAATTTTCTTACGTAAAAACTGAAAAACCCAGTCCTCCTTACGAACTGTCAAGAAAAAACGTTAATTTTCAAAAAATACCAAAAACTACTATTCAGTCGATATTTCCCCAAGTAAAACTCTCGAACACATGGGGCATTTAAATGCGTAGTTGCTGTTCAAATATACAATGTTATTCAAACAAGAGACACAGATGTTGTGCTTGCAATTTATCTTCACAGGTCTCTTGTTTTCGTAGCACACCACACACATCTTCTTTTTCTTTTTTGGAAATCTTATTCTATCAAAGAATGTTTTTACGACATCGCCTACGTTTGTTATGGCTGGTTGGAGTTCAAGAAACATGATGCGAACGAACATTTTTACTCTATGCCACAGAAATACGTCACGATCATAGTGTGTATGAACGTAACCTCTTATCAACCATGGCATGATAAATTTCAATTGGGACATATTGTTGTGCGAGCGACAAAACACAACTGGAAACCCCATCATGCTCGTGTTGCAACTACCTTTTCTCGTGCACCTCCAACCACTTTTTGTAATACCATAACAACGTAGGCCAGCTAGTTTAAAGAATCATCTGAACAAAGTGATGTATAGTCGTCTTCTTCATCCTCTTCATCATCAGAAGATGATGGGACAAAATCTTTGTCTGAAGCATCAACTGATATGTAAAGGTTATCACCTACCTCTTCATATCCTAATCTATCAATGTCTCTGAAAATAGAATAAAGACGTACTATATGTTCTTTGCTTATCCAGACAGGACTTCTAAACGAGTAATGACCTTCGTTATCCGTTTCTTCTAGACAAGAAACCGACACTGTATTTTCCTTCTCCTCGATCAATTCCGCGAGAATGACACCGTCACCAAGTTGTATATCCAAATACATATTTTGATACTTAAGGTTCATAAATCTTTAAATGTCTTTTACAGAACTCGAGACCGGTCTGTGGTTTATGTGTACATGAATTACCATTAAGACATATAGCTTTGCAAACCTTTCGGTTGTTGCATTTTTGTATTTCTTTCTTTTCAGGAAGTTCATCAAGAACGATTATACAAGGTCTTTCTTGAGAAACTTTTGATAGGAAATGTCTTTTCCATCCTATGATCATACTAAGTATTCTTTGGTGACAAATATTTAATACATCCCTCCCATTCCAATACGATTGTTGATCGGAAGACTTTTGCCTGCCAATGTGGTATTCTTAGGAAGAGGGTTGGGCACGTAATTGGTTGAAGCGTCACGGATATAGAGGATGTATGCAGAGACGCCTTCGCGAACCTGTGGAAGCATCTTATCGACCACCTGCTGGTTCATGCGAGCCATCTGAGCAGCGATGTTGTCATAAGGGTTCATTGCGTTGTTGATGTAGACGTAGCGCATGAAGGTCATCACATCGCGGGGATTCTGCCGGTCGATGGAAAGACCCGTCTCGTCCTTGAACTGCTTCCGGAGCATCGCCTGGATGCGTTCCAGATTCGCCTGCTGAAAGAAGGCGGCGTTCAAAGGAGTCGTGGTCTTGTGCATGGAAGTGATCATACTCGTTCGCACGTCCGCAGACGGGATGGGGTCCTGATCAACGCCATTCAATGGGGTCAAGTTAATCATACTATTACTTGTTGAGGTTTTTTCTTGGATTCTTGAGGACCGACGTCGGAGTGATGAAGTTACCTGAACTCACGGTCTTGAGCGACTTCCTCACACAGAAAAAGGTACATGGCTTGTCATAGTCGATGCCTCCTCGTTTTCCGTACATGCGATCCGCGGTCACTGGATTATAGATGCGCTTTCTGCTCGCGTCCGTTCTGGACACCGCCGTTCCACCAGGTTTGTGCGACCAAGTTCCGTCGGAATCTTGGCGATAGAAGTGATAGTCCTGACCCCAACTGTTCACCGCCAGAAATCCCTTGTAGTGACCTTTGGGACACTTGTCCTTGGCCTTTTCCAGAGACCACGTGATGACGTGCCTTGGGTTGTCCGCCAGCACGCGCCTCTTCACGGACTCACAGGTCACTGCATTGTTGTATCCAGCACCCATGGCATACAGACCTGGCTGTGGCTTGCCGGCACGGGGATAAATGCGAAGGTCATCCAGAAAGTAGGAATAACAATTGTGTGTGGCTTGAACCATAGCGTCCCTGGACCATTCCTCGCCTCTGTATTTGGGCTCGTAGCCAGACCTAGGGAGAAGTTTCGGACCCATTACTATTATTTACATTCATATTAATTTCACTAATGTCAATTCCAAGGTCGTTTATCAGCGCAGACCTGAGTTCTTCCATATTTTCAGCATCGACCACAATTTCGGTCATGTACTCAATTTCATTATCCCTGGGGAGATCGAAGGTCTCGGCGAGATTTCTTCCCACCATCTGACTGCTCCGAAGATTGGTCGTGACCATCCTTTCCCTTGTGCTTCTTGCCTCTATGATGACCGTGATATTGTACTCTGGAATGTCAAAGTCCCTGCGACACACCGGACATGTATAGTTACCTTGGCGCTTCCAGCGATTGATGCACGCCGTGTGAAATTTGTGATTGCACGGCAGGGTTCGCGCATTTCGCTC
>Ga0208428_1000560_pt1 | contig 16813 bp, 26 predicted proteins | sample DEB08_DNA_11_FD_184535 | JGI IMG/M metagenome (GOLD analysis project Ga0208428, IMG submission 184535) | Aqueous microbial communities from the Delaware River and Bay under freshwater to marine salinity gradient to study organic matter... | ecosystem: Environmental > Aquatic > Marine > Coastal ... | reverse complement strand
CTCCCGCCACACATTTAGCGGGTGATCTTTTGGCAAGTCATGAAAGGCTTCATTCAGACACTGAGCCGCCTCCATCAATCCTTGGATGTCGGACACTGGGCCGTCATCATCTTCCGGATCGAAATCAGGATCAGGTGTGATCGACAGGGCCTGCATGGTATCGAAATCGATGTCACCGGACATCGAACCTCGGTTCCATTCTATACCGCCCATGTTCAATTCCCACGGCAACGCTTTTTCAAGCGCATCTTTGAAATGTTCGCTATGACAATCAAGGTCACTTTCTACGATAGACATCGCCTCAAGTGCCGCCTCGCGCTCACAAGTTGCAACCACACCAATGTTGGTGTCCACATCGAACACCACCTGAGTGGAAACCTTGACATACCACCCTTTCACATTGCTCATAGCCTCAGCTCCCGATACTCGAACTCAGCCTTCAGCTTATGCATCGCATTCACCAACCTGACGACATCATCCATCATCAACGAGTGATACCCGTGCATTACGCCCTCGCACACCTGCTCATGGACTTGGTCCATCGCCTTGATCGATTCATCAATGGCCGCTGTGCATGACTTCGGCAACCGCACTTCGCGGATCGACTTCACGCGCTTGTTATGCTTCTCAGCACTCGCATTGTATTCAGCTTTCCAATCTTCACTCATTTCTCTACCCCTTCGTAGTCATCATCTTTCGCGTAGTCCATGTTAAAACCCAGACGTTCGCATATATCGATCACACCCTTGGGTAGATTGTAAACACCGTCATAATCCACCAAGTGCGTGCCATCGAACCATAGGCCGCCACTGCCGCCCTCATCCCCATAACGGGAATGCTCAAAACCAACAGGATCACCATTTTCATCGACGTAAACCGTCCAGTCAGGTGATTCAAACCATCGCATCGTCGCGGTCTCAACAAACTTAATATTCATTGGCCGCTCAACTGCATTGAGATCCATGTCCAACCTCCTCCTGTTCTCAGCCGCTTCATGCAAATCACTCATTGTTATGCTCCTCTACTACTGAAACAGTGCATATCAACTTCTCATCAAGCTTCACGCGGAGTGATTCAGCGTCTTCAAAATTGTCGTAGGTTGCAAAGGTAACCCCCGCACCCACCACTAAATAACGAATAGACGTATCCATTTCGCCACCCACCTTTGGATCAGTGTCCATATCCATACTCCTCGAATTGCTCCAACGCACGATCACGCATCCGCTCCGGTTGGAACACGCGCCATTGCTCATACGTCATCTGATGCAGGGACTGCGGACCTTCAGCCGATTCATAAAAACCAGTAATCCACTCCGCCGCGGAATACCAATCGCGGAACTTATGCGAACCCTCCGACTCACACAGATCACAGTCCCGAGACCAGTGATAAAAGAAAATCGACTCCCGCAAATTTTTCTCGCGATAGTACTCATACGCCTTCAGCGTATTAATTAAACGACGATGGAACTTGGGCCGCGCCTGTAAAGGCAACTCACCCTCTTTATCCAACTCAGGATCGAAATCCATCATGCCCAACTCAAAATACAAGTCTTGCTCAATGTAGTCCCAAGGCTTCTCAGGAACATAGCCTGAATCAAACTGGAACGCGCCCAACTCGCCAATGCGAATCCGGTTACCGAATAACGCATCAAAAGCAGTTTCTTGTAGGGCCGCGATCCACGGTTCTGAACCCACGTCACAGTCTCCATCAAGGATCTGATCACCAGATTCATCGACCTGCCACATATCAACCAAGATCCAATCCTGCTTGTAGTCACGGCGACGCTTCACCGGACCTTGGACCACGGTCCAAAGTGTCTTGTAATGATTGCCATTGAAATCAAAGTCAGAACCAAAAGCTGACATTTCTGAAACAAAGTCTGGGTTTAAAGTAGCCATGAGTAATCCTCCATATATAGTTACCCATAAGCATGATCATATAATGTGATGTTGGATGTCAACACTGTCAGTGGATTTATTTATCAAATTTTCTATAGACACCTCTACAGCGAGATGAACAAAAAATATTTTTGCAAATTCCAAAAGTGGTGTCTTCAGTGTCTTCAGTGTCTTAAAACCTCTACAGCCCGCATAAACACTGACTTCAATTTAAGACACTTTAAGACATTTAAGACACTTCTAAGACCATATTTTCAGCATTAGAACCCGCTGTTGGCCGTTTTTTGTTTTTTTACTGTATATTTTCTCGCTGAAACACTGTCAAAGGAGAGTTTTCGATGAGCGATAAAATCGCCTCGCAGATAGAAGAAAAGGAAGGCCGAAAGCTGACCAACCGTCAACGTGAATTCTGTAAATATGTAGTGCAGGGAATTTACTCTAATTCTGAATGCGCTCGTAAAGCAGGGTTTGCCGCAGAGAATGTTGCCGTCACTGCAAGTAAACTGCTTAATGGCCGTGACTACCCCCATGTTCTGGAATACATCAAGGAACTGCGTGAAGAACGCGAACGTAGATATGGCGTCACACTGATAGGCCAGATGCAACGTCTGGATGAACTGTCCCGAGGTGCGGAAGACGCAGGCCAGTTTTCTGCCGCGATCAACGCAGAGAAAATACGATCAGCACTGGGCGGTCTTACTATCGACCGTCGAGAGGTGACTAACAGACTGGACGATATGAGCCGTGCCGAAGTGATCGCACGTTTAGCTGAACTACAGAAAAAGTATCCGCACGCATTTATCGAGGGAGAATACAAAGATGTCACGGGGACCGGAAGCGAACTTTTGGAACACAATCCGCAAGAATCTGCCATCGAAATGCAAAGCTTGGAGAGTAGAGAACCGAGTCACAGCAGGAATGCCTGACGTTTATGCAATGTATGATGGAATGCCAGTTTGGTTGGAATTAAAAACAACTAAATCTAACACAGTCAAGTTATCGCCTACGCAGATATCGTGGCATACCGCTCATTCGCACTGTAATGGCCTCAGTTTCATCTTAGTAAAGCACCTCGGGACAGGACACCTATTTTTATTTCAGGGGCATAGAGCGCGTCTCCTTGCCTCTGAGGGCCTAGGTTCGGGGTTCGATTTTCGGGGTACTCGGTTCGGGGACCTGTTCTCGGCCATATATGACCAGTCTCGGGGGCATTTCGGGGCTATATTAAATGATTCGGGTTCGGGGTCGGGTCGGGTCGGGGCTCCCGCCCTCCCACCCTCCCACCCATAAAAGGAAAGCCCCCTTTCGGGGGCTTGGGTTAGCAGTTGGAGGACTACTGAAACGAAGTATCAAGGTCCGAGGGCTTCGAGTCAAGGGCCTAGGGCCGCGGACTATGCCGCGGCGATTAGTTCTGGATTGTCGATAATGAATGGACTATTGGATTTTTTCGCTTCGTGACCCTTTACGCGTAAGCCGATAATGTCATCGACGCGCTCTAGGTTCGCGATATCTGATATATCGCCGTCGTATACCGGACGACCTAGAAACTGGCTAGGCAATCCGCCGCGGAAAACCGCCGTCATGGGTACGCGATGCGATAGCGCGCGTTTTACCTGATTCTCGAAGCCTGGGGCTTTTGAATAACTAAACATTAACCGATAGTTGTCCGGCGTCTTGCCTAGTCTGTTCGCGCGTTTGGTGTAGTCATACGAAAACAGCGCGCGGAATTCATCCGCAAAATCAATATAAGTTTCCCATGGAATATCTGAAAGAACATTCAACCGGGTAACCGGGACCACGTTTTGGCGTCCGCATAATTTGATGAAATTGTGCAGCTCTTTTTTGAGCATAGTCAGAAACGCGTCGCGATCCGCGTGCCAAAAATCCGTCCGCGCTTGCCGTCCGTCGATGACGTTTTGTTGTATACCGCGTCCGCTCGAGCGCAAACAATCATCCGCGCAATCTGCCAGCCACCGAGCCGGACAAACGATATCGTCTGGCATTAGTGACAGCGAAAGGATGCGGATTTTCTCGCCACCTATTAGGCTTTTTTCTGATTTCGCGACTTTGGTATTCGCCGCGTCGATGCTAGATAGTCTTTGAAACATGGTTAATCCTCCAAATAGTTAACCCGAATAAGATTACATCATATTACAGGATAACAAGCAAGCTTTTCGGGTTCGGGGTTCGGGGTTCGGGTTCGGAGTGAATCTACCCTACCCTATTGGGCGGGCGGGCCCACCCTCCCACCCTCCCACCCGTGCTAATTAATAGACAAAAAAAGAGGGGCTTTCGCCCCTCTCCTCACTCGATGCGCGTCCAGCCGCGCACCTCATGATCGCCCGTCGTCTGCCATTCTCGCCACGCGACCAGCTCGCCATACTTGGATTCCCACGCGCGGATGAACACACCCGCGTCCACATCTTCCTCGAGCGCGTACACTTGGACATCGTCCCAGACGTGCTTGAACGAATATGGCGTAAAGTGTCCAGGCGCGAGCCCAGCTTTAATCAATTGGTTTTCAGTGACCAACAGCCACCCGTGACCGGGATCACTCGCGAATGTAAATTGCTCATTCATCATTTTTCTCCCCTGTTGTACGCTCCCACACTATCTGGTCGAGAGCAGCTTCAATGGTTTCCCATGTAATGCCGTAGTTCGCGTCGAAGTTATCAACCACCAGCTCCATCGCTTCGAGGAGTTCTTCGTCGGTAAACTCCTCCGTATCAGACCCGTCCGCCACATTGCGGAAGTCGTCAATACTCCAAATGTCTTCGATGTATGGTGCGCCTTTATCAGTTATCAGTGTCGCCATTGTCCATCTCCGTAAATATCTTTGCGCCAAACGCATTCCGCACCTGTTGTAGGTACGCCCATTCGCCGCGGTACAGGTTAGAACCACCGCGCATCCAGTCTGCCATGAGCTGTTCTTTCCACCGCTTGCCCGCGAGCGTGCGGTATTCGTCCAAGGCCTGTTGTTGTTCTTGTGTCAGCTTCATGCTAGCTCCTCCGGCAACTCTACTTTCTCCGCTCCCTTGTATGCTTCAGGGTCTAGCGTAAAGGTTTCGACCATTTGTTTTGCCGCATGTAGATCACAGTCCACTTGATGCCAAGAACGCTCGCTGTATTTTTCGCCAGACTCAATCGCAATATCCATTTCACGGTTCTTTTGATCTTTCATCGATTGCAACATATCAACAACACATTGCGCTCTCCATCGACACTCTTTGATCCAATCAAGAATAAGGGGATCCACTTCAACCCCAGTGGCTAAACAATATTCAACGGTTGGGATCATCAAGGCGCTGACAAAATAATTTCCGTGATCGTTGCGCTCAATCATATTCTGATGAACACGATCCACGCTCCAATGATCCGGATCATACATAGGGTAGGAATAGTAATACTCCCAAAGATTCATCAAAGGGGTGATCGCTTCCGCAACCTGCCAATGTTCAGTTACTTCAATTCGTATATGCATAATAAAAAGGCGACCATTGCTGGCCGCCCCTCCGATTAAATGTTGTCGAGTATCTCGCGAACGCGCGCGTCCACGTCTTCCGGCATTTCGATATCGTCATGCTCGAACGTATTGCACGCGTTCATGTTCAGACCATAGAACTTTGCCGCCTGGGCAACGAACGGCATACGCTCGATGACTTGGTTGCGGTTGTATGTGTCCATGTGCGAAAACGCACGATGACATTGTGCGAGCGCATCCTCGAGTGAGAAGTGGCGCGTGTCCGCGATGTTCGCATCGTGGAATATTTCTCTTAATTTATTCATGTTAGTTCTCCAACTAAGACGGGCGGAATTGCCCGACCCCTTTATGATACATGATGCCACATCATATTCAAGCACTTTCGGGTTCGGGGTCGGGGTCGGGGTTATCCATTAGTATTATGGACATTGTGCGGTGCAGCACCGCCCGCCCTCCCACCCACCCACCCCAGCGCGCCGCTCGATCCGCGTCGCCGCGTCACCTGGTCAACTCCGTCACCTGGTCAACTCCGTTAACAAATAAAAGTTGACACTACATCACATTACATGCTACTGTGGCTTTAATGCCACAGTAGTTGTGGCAGGCAAATAGCAGTTGGAGAAAAAAGCTATGACTTACTTAGAAACGATTAAGAAAGCACACGACCTAGTGTGCCAAGCGCGCAACCTGATTAATGAAGCGTCAACCGATATGGCTACTGACATCGATGTCCACACTGAGGTCGATCAAGTCTTCACTGACTGGGCTACTGCTCTCGAGGATGTTGAAGACCAGTTGTTCACTGGTTGCAATGTCAAAGACATCAACGATCTAATCAAAGAGTTGGAGGGTTAATCATGGGCGCAGTATTCAAAATCCCTGCCCGCGTTTCGCGGCTCACGATCCTCGATCAGGTTGACTGGTTGCAGGACTACAAAAAGTCAATTGACCTCTCGATCAAGGCCGCGCAACAAAGCGCGGTCGATCAAGGCCTCGCGGAGTTTGTCACTGTTGACGTAGAGCGCGCGCCAAACAAGACCACGTTTATTGCCGAGTTTGGTGAGAAAGTCTTTGCGCGTATGTGCAAGCGATCAACCCGTACTGAATGGAGGAAAAAGAAGTGAAAACATTAGTCACTAGCACAAACTGGGAAGGTATGCCTTGCACCTTGCGCTATGACTCTGGCAAACCCGTCGCCGTTGGCGACGTGGTAGGCCAGCTTGTAGTGAAAGGCGGATCAGCTCCACATCACTGTGGTTCAACTGGTTACGTCTACACCGATCAAGGCCAACGCTATGCGTCAGTGATCAACGCCCGATGGACAGAGGACTTCGAGCCGCGGTCGTATGTCACGCAGTACCGGCAGGGATACCGTAAGACCCCGCGCTCGCGCAACTACACGTTCGACGATAACTGGGAGTTCTACTGGTCTGCGAACATTGACCCGACTGGTGAGCATGGCTACTCCAAGTCTGACGCGTGCATGATCTGTCATGGCTACGCTCGCAGACAGGAGCAGAATCTTGGCGACGAGTTCCAGTGGAGAGTGGTCCCAAGTCCTGACCACTACTAGGGTTACTCCGAGAGATCGGTATCGGTCGGGGTGCTTCCTTCGGGGGGCACCCCCTTTTTTTGCGGGTGCCGTCGCCGCGGCCCACCCTCCCGCCCAAGTTTTACATTTTCAATGGGCCATAATTCCATTGGAGCTGCCCTTCCCCCTTGCCACATATATAATGTGATGTAGAATAAAGCTTAGGAGTCCCCAGGGCCGAGAAAAAATTACAATGTATTTTCATTTGAGTCCCCAGCAGAAAGATCTGTTAAAAGACACGGTCAGATTAATGAAGCATTCTGACTATCACCGGAATATGTCGATAGAAAAAATGCGGAACTATATCCTTGGACCTTTGATCCACGGTAAGTTGTTGGTTGCTCGAGATGATAATGGCGAGCCTTTTGCGTTTTGTACTTATGCTTTTCTGTCCCCGGACCGCGAATCTCGGTACATGGATGAACCATCGTGTTTAGAAATTAGTGATTTTGAATCTGAAGATGGTACCCTATGGTGCATAGACTTTGCTGCTCCTTATGGGGGCTGTCGATTTATTATCCGGGGGATGCGTGAGTTCTTTGAACAGACATATGGTGAAGGCACCAAAGCTCGTATTTTCCGGACTCGTAAGAACCGCTATGGCTGGATGATCTCATGAGACTGAACCCCTTATACCCTTCTGACAACCCAATGGAAAAACTTCTTTACTGCTTTGGTAGTGGGGATGATGGTGGAGCTGATGATGGCGATACCGGAGATACGGGTGTTTCTGCGTCGGTTGCTGCAGGTGGTCGAGGTTGGGGTCCAAGCCGTGGTGAAGGTGACAATGACCAGAGCAGTAATGACTCGCAAGACCGTCGTGTTGATTCGCGCGGCAACACGACCAATTTTAATATCGACCGTAGCCAACCTTCTGTTACTGCGGACGTTAACGGCGTAACCCGTACTGTTTACGGCTCGCAAGCCAACTTAGACAAAGCAGTTGCTGGTGGTGATATCAACCCGGTCGCAAATGTACAAAACAACTATACACCTGGAACGGATGCCGCAGCCTCTGCCTTCAACGCGGCGGTTGGTCAACAAGCTCCTGCTGCCGCCGGTCCAGCTCTTAGTGGGTCTGCCGGTGATTTTGAAGGTGTATCGTTTGCATCAACACCAATTACCTCACAAGCCGCCGCTGGTCCAGCGTTAGCTGGAGGCTATTCCCCAGTTGTGCGGGCCATGTCTCCGTTTGAAAGAACATTGGCGGCGGCCTCACGTCCTCCGACAGCCGACGAACAGCTCGCAGATTTAGCAAGAACGAATAGAGGGGCGGCGTTACAGCAGTATCTTGACGTTAACCCGAACCAATCCTTGTCTTATGCGAACACTTATTTAAACGCATTAATTAGCGCGGACAATAGGGCTGCAATTCCTAGTTCTCCGGAATTTGATCAGCGGTTTTATTCCCCGGTTGATTCAGTCAATATTTTTGATCAGTTCGAGCAGCCATTAGATGCGAACAACCCGCCCACGGCCCGCGATCCTTCCCGTCCCATGACCGAAATCCGAGCAGCGACGCCCGCGGAGCAGATCACTACCGAAGCGCGCGCCGCGGCCAATCAAGTACTTGGCCCAGACCGTACTCGTCCAACTGCCGCGGAAGTTGCCGCCGCGGAGCAGCGTTTGACTGCTCGTACTCCGGGGTTACAGGAAGCGATTGCTGGCGGGATTATGCCTGCGAACATTGAAGGCATGTACGGTATGCAGCCAACCACGACAGAAGTGGATGCGTACAATCAAGCGATCAATGAACAGATCGCTGCCCAGTTAGGTGTTGATTCGTATTCTCCGGGATCTTTCAATGCAATGAAAGAGGTTCAAGATCGTGCGCTTGCTGGTCAATATAACGTAGTCGGATTACCGGGTGCCGAGATCCCAGGTGCAACGCGCCCGATGGATTTTTCAGACATTGAGGCGATGGATCTAGCGGATCAAGGCATTATAGCCGCGGTCCAAGCAGCGAAAGAAGTGGAGTTAGAGACTGGTGTTCCAGCTCAAGAGGTTGCGGGGATCGTAGGGTTAACCGGTCCAGCGGTCTCGACCAGTCGGACACCGCAAGAGATGGCATTAACAGGATCACAGACTTTTGATGCTCGGCCCGCGGACCAAGCAACTCCTGTAGATGTCGCGAGATTCACAGATCCATTGACGGGTGGTATCAGTGATACGCCAACCTTAATGTCGGACATTATGGATTATTATGATGAACGTGGCTCCTATGCTCAGATCATGAATACATTAGGGGATGACGCTTACAGATCAAGGGCGGAGGACGGTAGTCTGACTCCGGGCGTAGATTATGAAATAGAAGATTCTCGAGAGAATGTCCCTGGTCGTGCCGCGTTAAATGACATCGACCGTGCGATTGCGGAAGAGGAAGCTTTCCGCGCGGCCCAACAAACAGAACCAGAACCTGGGGCGGCTGATTTAAGAGAAGTTTTAGGCCGACAAGACATTTTTGCTTCTCCTTTAGGATTTGATGAAACTGATTTGGCAACAATGCCAGATGAGTCAGTTGGTATCCGAGGTATTAGGGCAGATAATTTAGAAAGAGCGGCACAAGCTCAAAGAGCGATTGATTTTGAGCCAAACCCCGCGACTCCCGGTGCAACAATGATATTAGGTGCAATTAACTCTATAGACAGTTTACTTGGCGGCAATCAAGCACAAAAAATGATGGATGTTGCAGCAAGAAAAGGTGGACAGTTTGTTAATTTACCTGGAGCGGACAATGTAAGAGTTGGAGCAATTGGTCCCTCTCTTAATCCTTTCTCTAATGATCTTGTTTATGTTGGGGACCCTGCTGGTTTTGCAGAGGCTAAAAAAATTGCTGATGAAAAAGGCCTTAATTTAACTACAGGCGCGGGAACTCAAGATCCTATTTCTGGTATGCGTGAAGGGGATCCCGGAGTTGATTACTCGAGACAAGGGTTGATGGACACTGGTGACGGAGGCGACGGAGGAACACCACCAATTCTACCTCCGATTGAAGAACCGCCTGCAGAAGCTCCACCAGAAGAGTATCAGGGCCGTGATGTGGTTAAGCCGTATCAGTACCAGCCGCGTGGACCGCTAACTTATGCGTACACGGGGCTTCCAAGTCTGGCTCCAACGCGGTTAAGACCAAGTTATACTGCAAGAAAGACGTTTTCACCGCTCTTTCCGGTTAGCTAATGGACTCAGCAGCACTTGAAGCCCTCCCAGAGGAGGTGCTGAAGGAAATATTGGAACTGAAAGAGGCGTCTATACGTCTCGAAATGCGAGAAAAAGCACAAGATCAGTTCATGCCTTTTGTTCATCACGTCTACGACGGCTTCATCGAGGGCCGTCATCACAGGATAATTGCGGAAAAATTAGAAAGAATCGCAAAAGGTGAGCTAAAACGATTAATTGTCAACATGCCACCGCGGCATTCTAAGTCAGAATTCGCATCCTACCTGATGCCTGCATGGTTTTTGGGCCGAAATCCGAAGTTAAAGATCATTCAGGCGACGCACAACACCGAACTGGCCGTTCGTTTTGGTCGTAAAGTGCGTGATTTGATGGGAAGTGACACATATCGTGATGTTTTCCCAAACACAATGTTAAAAAGTGATGATAAAGCAGCCGGAAGATGGGGAACTGCCGCTGGAGGCGAATATTTTGCCGCTGGTGTGGGTGCCGCGGTCACAGGTCGTGGTGCTGACCTGTTTATTATTGACGATCCGCACTCGGAACAGGACGCATTGAGCGAAACCGCGTTCGATCACGCATATGAATGGTACACATCTGGTCCTCGACAGCGTTTGCAACCGGGCGGAGCCATCATTGTGGTCATGACTCGGTGGGGAACTAAGGATTTGACCGGTCGTTTGCTCAAAGCACAGGGCGAAGACGTGATGTCGGATGAGTGGGAAGTAGTCGAATTTCCCGCAATCATGCCATCGGACGAGCCATTATGGTCTGAGTTCTGGAATAAAGACGATTTATTGAAAGTCAAAGCTGCGCTACCGCTTGCGAAGTGGAATGCACAGTGGCAACAGCAGCCGACAGCGTCGGAAGGTGCAATTGTTAAGAAGGAGTGGTGGCGTGTTTGGGAAAAAGAAGATATTCCGCCGGTTAAGTATGTCATGCAGAGCTATGATACTGCGTTCTCGAAGAAAGAGACGGCAGATTACTCAGCAATTACGACGTGGGGAGTCTTTGAGCCAGAAGAAGGTGGCGGAGACCACATTATCCTCTTGGATGCGCGGAAAGGACGATGGAACTTCCCAGAATTGAAAGAAATTGCGCTCGAGGAGCATGATTATTGGGAACCAGACATGGTTTTGATCGAAGCCAAGGCCACAGGTACGCCTTTAACGGATGAATTACGCAGGACAGGTATCCCTGTATTGAATTATACTCCTTCCAAAGGCCGTGATAAGGTAACCCGGATGCATACTGTCGCACCTTTGTTTGAAGCGGGTATGGTTTGGGCACCGGAAAAGTCTTTTGCTGACGAAGTCATTGAAGAATGCGCTGCATTTCCAATGGGAGACTACGATGACCTTGTTGATAGCATGACAATGGCATTGATTCGTTTCCGTCAGGGTGGATTTATTTCACTTGCTGGCGAAGAAGACGATGATTCGTTACATATACCGCAAATGCGAGAATATTACTGATGGCACGGAAAAGACAGAACTACACACAAGGCGGTGAGCGCGTCGGACGGTCTAAAATGGTCGTTGGCGGTAAGGTTATGATGCCAGACGGTACAAAAGGTACTGTCCGGAATGTTTTTGGACCGCCCAAAAGCCGTCGAGCAGTGATTGTTAGTGAAGGTGGTCAATCTTACAACATGCGGGTGGCAGATTTAACGCCGACTTCGGGTAGGCCTACGCAACACAGTGCCGCACCAGTTTCAGGTCAGTTAAGTGAAGCAGTTGCACGGGGACAGGCCCCAGATTCAAGTGGCAAGCACCGCGCACCGATGCCTGAGCGAGTATTGAACAAGTTAAAAGGTTTGGGTGTTATTGGTGGAGGAGCTAACGAAGGTGTCGTTGACCCAAGCTTTGAGCCAGACCTAGTAAATGTAACGAATAAGCGTCCGGGGAGCGATGGTAACTATCGCAACGGCGGTTTTGTTCGTGTGAGACGTAAAAGTTCGTTTAAGGGAGTATTTTAATGTCAATTCCTCCGAATCAGATGCAGGGCATGATTGACAGTGCAATCGAAGCTGTCCCTGGAATGGAAATTGATGTACCTGAGCCTGAAGAGTTTGAGGGTGGTGCAGAAGTTATGGATGATGGCGCAGGTGGCGCGATTATTCAGGCGCTCATGGGGACGGAAGGAGCCGAAGTTGTCACAGAAGAATACGACCATAATGCCAACCTTGCTGAAATTCTTGATGAATCAATCTTGGGTGAAATATCGAGCGACCTTCGAGCAAAAGTCGAAGACGATCAAGATTCAAGAAACGAGTGGCAAGAAGCCTACACTCAGGGTCTCGACTTGCTCGGAGTCAAAACGCAAGAGCGTAGCCAACCCTTTCAAGGGGCATCAGGAGTAACACACCCAATTATTTCTGAGTCTGTTACACAGTTTCAGGCACAAGCTTACAAAGAATTACTACCGGCAGGAGGCCCGGTACGCACCAACATTATTGGTGCTAAGTCCCCTGAAGTTGAAGCGCAGGCAGGACGCGTTAAAGATTTCATGAACTACATGATCACAGAAGTGATGGAAGAATATGATCCAGATACGGATCAGATGTTGTTCTATTTGCCTTTGTGCGGATCTACCTTTAAGAAGGTTTACTATGACGAGACAAGACAGAGACCGGTTTCTCGATTTGTGCCTGCCGAAGACTTGGTTGTCCCCTACACGACGACTGATCTTGCAACTTCATCGCGTATTACGCATGTGCTCCACATGGATGAAAATCAAATTCGCAAGTTACAGGTTGCTGGTGTCTACAGAGATGTTGATATTCAAACTGGGTATGACGAGGAAGATAACGAGGTTACGGATAAGATTCGTGAGCTTCAGGGGATAGAAAAATCTGAGCAGACAGATGATGTCCTGACTATTCTTGAAATACACACAGATTTAGATATTGAAGGCTTTGAAGACTTAGATCAAAATGACGAGCCCACGGGGATCAAACTCCCGTACATTGTCACCATTGACCAAGGGTCTGGTGAAGTGCTGTCAATCCGCAGGAACTATGAAGAAGGCGATCCACTAAAGCGCAAGCAACAGTATTTCGTGCATTATAAGTTCTTGCCTGGGTTAGGGTTTTATGGGTTCGGCTTGATCCACATGATTGGAGGGCTGGGCAAAGCAGCCACTTCAATTTTGAGGCAGTTGATCGATGCGGGCACGTTATCCAACCTACCAGCCGGATTCAAGGCGCGGGGTATCCGCGTTCGTAACGACGATGAGCCAATTGCCCCCGGTGAATTCAGGGACATTGATGCTCCTGGCGGTGACATACGGAATTCAATTATCCCACTCCCATACAAAGAGCCGTCCGCAACGCTTGGGCAGCTTCTGGGCGTTCTTATTGAATCTGGGCGCAGATTTGTTTCGATTGCTGATCAACAGCAAGCAACGCCGGGTTCACAACAACAGCCAGTAGGAACGACAGTCGCGCTACTTGAGCGTGGCATGAAAGTCATGAGTGCGATCCATAAGCGGTTGCACTATGCACAGAAAAACGAGTTCCGGTTACTTGCTGGCATTATCCGCGATTATATGCCACCTGTTTACCCGTATATGGTTGCGGGTGGTGATGGTCAGATTATGCAATCGGACTTCGACAATCGGATTGATGTTGTCCCCGTCTCTGATCCCAACATTTTTTCAATGGCACAGCGTGTCACACTGGCACAGACTCAGTTGCAGTTAGCGCAGTCGAACCCAGAAATGCACAATCTACACGCCGCGTACAAGCGTATGTACCAAGCGTTAGAAGTACAGAACATTGAAGAAATTTTGCCACCGCCACCGCAGCCACAGCCCACTGATCCGGCAATTGAAAACGCTCGTGGGTTAAGCGGCCAGCTCTTACAGGCGTTTCCTGAACAGGATCATGACGCACATATCATGGCTCACGTTGTCCTCATGCAAACACCCCTTGTACAGGCTTCTCCGCAAGCTTACGGCATGTTTTTGGCGCATATCCAAGAGCACATTGCATTTAAGGCTCGCACAATGGTGGAAGAAGAGATTAAGCAGGCAACACTTGAGTTACAGGGTGCAGCTCAAATGGGCGCAATTGATCCCCGTATGGCTCAAATTCAACCTCAGATTCCGCCTGAGCAGATTGAAACCCGCGTAGCACAGGTTCAGGCTGAATTGCTTGCTCAAGTCATGCAACAAATCAACCCGCAACAGCAGGGTGAACAAGACCCATTAGTTGCAATACGTCAACAAGAGCTTGCAATTAAAGCAGCCGATGTAGAGCGCAGGTCTAAAGTAGATCAAGCCAATCTAGAAATTGAGCGACAAAAAATGATGCAGCGAGCTGCGACAGATGCTGCTAGAATTGAATCTCAAGAAGAAATCGCGGAAAACCGCAATGATGTAAACATGGAGCGCATTGCCATGCAGAGAGAGAATATGATGAGACGTAATACTACATAGGAGATGCTGCGATGCTCTTTGAGGCCATTGCTGCAGTTAAAATTGCAAATGAAGCGATTGGGGCCGTCAAAGAACTTTGCGGGCACATCCAGTCCGTTGGCGAGATGGGCCCTCATCTCGTCAAACTCTCAGATGCAAAAGAACAGTTAGAAAAAGACGCCCAAGATGGAGACATGTCGGCGTTTTTTGAACTCGAACGCATCCGTAATCATGAAGCTGAAATAAAGCAACTTTTCATCTACCAAGGCCGTGCCGGTCTTTGGGATGATTATCAAAAATTCATGGCTAACCGGAAAGAACTCAAGCGGAAAGCAATAGAACGTGAAAAGGCTCGTGTACTGGCTAAGAAAAAAGCCATTAAGAGAGCACTTTTGTATAGTGCTGTTGGCGTTTTTACTCTCGGTATGTTGGGCGGGGCCGTGGCCTTTTTACTTTGGCTTATTAGTCTTAAAAACGGGCAATGAATGAGCGACCTGTTTATCAGTCCTTTTCATCCTGCTTGGAGGAAGCCCGACGTTGTGTCTCCCTTAACACCTGCCCAGGCAAGTTCAAAGGAGCATCCATCTATAGACTGGCAGAAGCCCTCGAACGGATCGAAACCAGACTTAATCGTATACGACAGGCTCGCAAGAGTCAGGGAGTATAGACATGATCACATGGGTACTATTTGTTTTATTATTGGAAACTGAACGGTATTATGTAATGCCGCAAGGTCATTACATGACGATGGAAGAGTGTTTTGAGGCGCGGGAAGCTGTAATGCAATCTGCACCACAACCAAAGATGAACTATGATGCAATTTGTGTTCAGACAAATCAAATCACAATGCAGTAACACTGGAGAAAACCATGATTGGTGTAATTGGTAAAATTCTTGGGTCAGAGAAAGTCATTAAGGCAGGGATTGATCTTATTGACGACATGCACACATCCACGGAAGAAGAGATAGCGGCTAAGTCAAAAGCCAAGATTGACCTGATGAATGCTTACGCTCCATTCAAGATTGCCCAACGATATTTGGCTTTGATGTTTGGTTTGACTTTTATTGGAAGCTACTTTCTGGTTCTTGGCATGACATTGTCCGGACAGGGGGATTCCGATGCAGTGACAAAAGTTATGGAGCAGTTTAGTATTAACTACGCGATGCTGATCATCTTAGGCTTTTACTTTGGTGGTGGTGCTGTTGAAGGTTTCTTGGACAAGAAAGGTAAGAAGTGATGCCGGGTAAGAAAAAACTTACAGATTTAACAGGTGATGGAAAGGTCACTAGAAAAGACTTTTTGAGAGGAGCCGGTGTTCCTGGGTTTAAAAAAGGCGGTAAGGTTACTAAAACCGAAAAAACTGCAGCGATGGAAGACGCATACACCGATCAAAAAGTTAAGTATGCCCGTGTTCCAATGGAGCCTGTATCAGGAAAAGAACCAGACGCTCTGGAAGATGCGATGCGGTATGAACGTCGCCGTGAAGGTAAGACCGAAACTTATCGCGATGGCGGGATGGTTAAAGGTTACAGCAAGGGCGGCTGTGTTCAGTTGACCGGCAGAAAGTTTAGCGGAACATACTAATGTACAGCATCACGATCACAATGGGCGGTATGCCTGTTGATAAGATGGAAGAAAGCGAAGACGGAAAGAACTGCCCTGTTGCTACGCAAGATCCAGAAATCAACGAAGCGAATAAACAGGCGGCTGTAGAAGAAGCAAACTACCGTGATCCGCAGAACGATGGCGGTTTTCGTTTATCTGAAGTGTGCGGCAACTGTGAATATTACAACCAAACATCATCAATGATGGAGTGTATCGACGCGGAGGAAGAGTCCGAGGTTGGTTACTGCCAGCTCCTCAAGTTTGTTTGCCAAGCAACAAACACCTGTGATTCATGGGAAGAGGGCGGCCCTATCAAAGATGATGACGTCATGTACAACAAACAAGATATTTTATAATGGATGTTGTTCAATTCGCACAATCATTGTATAAAGTCCTACGAGAACGTGAATTCGATTTACGGGATCAATTGGCAAACGGTGTTGCTCAGAACTATGAGCAATATCGCAGTATGGTAGGTGAGCTTCAGGGTATTGCTACTGCCATCGACGAAATGAAAACCCTGCTGGAGAAAAGTGAAGACGATGTCGAAGACCTCCTTGCTAGTTCCGGAGCACGTCGCCGCTAGTTTAGCTGCTGAAGAGACTGCGAAAGAACCGAAGAAAGATGGACCATCACTCGAAAA
>Ga0208428_1000557_pt1 | contig 16842 bp, 21 predicted proteins | sample DEB08_DNA_11_FD_184535 | JGI IMG/M metagenome (GOLD analysis project Ga0208428, IMG submission 184535) | Aqueous microbial communities from the Delaware River and Bay under freshwater to marine salinity gradient to study organic matter... | ecosystem: Environmental > Aquatic > Marine > Coastal ... | reverse complement strand
TAAGTAGTTGGACACTCTCAGATAGATTTATGCGACGGAGGATTTTGATTCCGATTGACCCCGAACCCGAGGTCTTTCCAGAACCGGTTCCTTCGGAACCTACTGCCTTGGGCATCCTTAATTGGGTTAGTTCTAATCAAATCCCCGCTGAAGTTGGTAGCGGCATCGTTATTGAAACTCGGACACCCATTAAAGAATCAGGTGTGCCGCTTTCGGAGTCATCTAAGTTTGGACCTTGGATTCCGGTTCCAGAACTTCGACAATATCCTTCTGACACTAAGTCTTTGCGAGAATTACAGGCCACTATTCATGGGTGGTTCAGTTCTCACGATATTCTCCTCCCCGGATTCCGAGAAAACCACGATTCCAGCGGGCCTTGGAAAGTTTATGAAGAAAACGGCATCAAATATGAACAATACGGAAGTTATCTCCGTTTCAAATATCCCTCGGTTGAGCCTTGGACTTCCAACGATGTTCGTCACATAACTGAAGAACTGCAATTTCTATTGGGGGTTTAATCATGCAACCTTTGGAAATCCTCAATTGGACTCAAGCCTCAATGCGATTCAAACTTAGCATCCGAGCCGACGGTTCTTTGACCGAGATTTATGGGATTTTTACCGATTTGGCTCAAACTCAAAATATGATTCGTGGAACTTTCGTTTCTAAAGGATACCTTGAAGTTGAATGGACTTTTGAAGCCTTAGAAAATGAACATTACTTGATGGGTAAAAGACCCCAAGCAAAGGAGGTTTTGATTTTGGCTCAAATTGAGATTTTGGACCAAGGAACTCAGCGTTCACTTGAAGTCTGGTTAGCAAATCATTCAAGCGACATGGACCCTGAAAACAACTATGGTTTTGAGGGCTTAGGCAGTTTGTTTAGTTAGAAAACATTAAGTAGTTGTGCAGCCAAAAGTTCTTTATGGTTGATGCACCCGATATTCTAAATTGGATTACCCAGCCTTCTGAACCCTCAGAATCTGAAACAGGTTTTTCAGACCTCGGTGTTATTGAAGTTCGTTGTTTTATTCAGCGAGGCGATACAGGGGTATTCTCTCCGATAGGTGGTTTTCTTCCGAACTCTCAGTTAGACCAAATCAAAGAAGACCTTTGGACATGGTATGACGACCTCGGATGGTCGCTCACCAAGCATGACAACGCCGGTAATATCAACGATTGGTGGAAAGTTACTATTCACGAAGGCGTCTCTAACAACATCTTTTTTGAACTCTATGGTGACCACCCCCATTTCGGCGGAACTTCGAAAGGAGTTGTAGCCACCCTTACCATTCGGCAAGCCAGCGATAATTCTTCCGGTATCATTGAAGGATTAAAAATGTCTTATAAGCCGCCGAGCCGAACAGGTGGACCACCACCTTCCATAACTTATCCACCGACAAAGCCCAAAAAATCTCCGGTTTTAGGTGAACCAATACTCCGAAGAAAGTTTCGTGAACTAACTGAGAAGTGATGAAGTTTTAAGTAGGTGAGGCTGCATAGCCCTGCTATGAAAGAGATTATCCTTGATGAAGAACGACTCTTAGAACTTCTGAGTCTAACTGGTCCGGGCGGCGTAATTGAACATCGTTATCTCTATCACCTTCTCAAGCAGTTGCATCTCATGGGCTACACATGGCGAGATGAATGGAAAGTAACGCTGTGCAACGGCGACCACGAACCCGAAATCTCAGAAGTTTATGCCGAATACTGCGATTTGTTGGCGGAAAACCAATCTGTATCCTTTAATGCTGAAACTGGAGAGATTAAACATGACCCTCGCACGCCCTGACCGAATCAATTGTCCCGCTTGTGGCAATCATCGTTCTTTGGTTTTGAAACCTCAGCACCGAATGTATGAATGCGGTTGTGGCTACGCTTACCGGCTTAAACCAACCACAACTTCATAACTCTGATTCTCAGAATAACTCTTGGCGAATCCTATGTCCCGACCTCATACATCGGTGCGATTCGCACGGCGAGCCGTTTCCGAATCCAACTGTGAAACTCCTATGTCGGCTACGATTGTCCGAGGAGGTCAAGTTTTGGCAGTAGGTCGCAATCAAAAAGGCTACCGAGGAACCAGTCTTCATGCTGAAATAGACGCTTTGCGACAACTTCGGCGTCAAAAGCGAGGTCCGGAAGGAACCGACATTCATGTGTTCCGATTTGGAGCCGAAGGCGAACTTCGCATGAGTAAGCCTTGCCGAGAATGTTTCGTGGCTCTGCGAGCCTCGGGAATATCCCGTGTGTTTTATCACGATTCCGAAGGTGTGCAACAAGTCATCAAGGTTGCTCAAGCCAACCCCGAAGATTTCTATGAAATCCAACGCACTTGGCATGAAGAACCCTAACTTTAAGTAAGTGCTGACCTATATTCAGATTATGTGTTCTGTTTATGTGGATTCCCACGAACACGGTTCCGTCCGAGCGATGGCCGAACTGATTCTTAATGCGGAAGTCCAACCTCTTTCAGAAGCCGATTTTTGGATTGAAGGAACTGGATTCGATAATCAACCAATTTCAGTCCGAGTAGAGCGTAAAACATGGAGCGATGCTTACGGTAGTTTCAATTCTAAGCGTCTGCAAGAACAAGTGTCCCGATTGATTACGGCCGCAGCCGAAAATCCCTCAGTTCGTCCGGTGCTACTTATTGAAGGTTCCAGCCGAGACATTTACGGCGTCAATGCTGACCGAATCCGAGCGTTGCAGCAACACCTCAACCGACTTTCCGTAGAATCACTTCCGGTCATTTACACCGAATCTATGGATGAAACTTTCCGGTATCTCAATTCCGTTATTGCCCGAGTCAAGGCTGGTGAGTTTGGTTCTCTGGTGCGACCAGTTACTGTTGTGAGTTCTACTCGCAACCGACACCATGCTCTCCTTGAACAAATCCCTAAAGTGGGTCGCACTACGGGTAAGAAAATCCATGAACATTACGCTAACTTAAGCGATTTCCTCGCTCGCTTTGCTGAAGAACCACCCGCCGGTATCAAAATCGGTGGAGCCGCCCATACTGCTATCCTCAACTTCATAACAGAGTCTTGGAATACTACATCCAGCGAAACCCTTGCTCGGAGGACTTGACCATGTTATCAGCCACCATTGATGTGCAACCCATCAAAACTTTGCTTTCCACGCTGGAGAAACTCTCCGAAGAAGCCATTTACATTTGGAGTCCTGAAGGACTTCGCATCCGAGTTATTTGCGCTCAAAAGTTCAAAATGGCTGATATTTGGTTGAAAGCCGAGGCATTCAGCGAGTATAACTGCACCGATACTCACAAATTGGGTGTCGTCAATGCCCGTCTAAAAGACATCGTAAAAACGCTAACTGCCAAAGATTCGGTATCGTTTAGTTATGACGGACCCAGCGGTTCTGAAAAGTTTGTTTTGGAAGCCAACGGACTTCGCCGTGTCGTCAAACTGCTTCGCTTGGAATACATGAATGAAGTCGCCACCATTCCTGAGTTCTCATATTCTTATTCTCTGACCACCAGTTCCAAAGACCTCCGAGACTATCTCAAAGCCCTCGGTAAAACCGTGGCTTTTGATTCCATTCTTCGTCGCACCGATGGTTCGTCTGAACTTCTCTGGCGCAGTAAAAACGATGATGAACCGATTGAATGGCGTCCCGACTTGTCGGACGAAGAACGAGACTTAACCGCCAGCGATATTTCATCCACCACATATACCACCGAAGAAGTTCTCTCGGCTATTGGAGCCACTTTGCGAAAACAACCCATCACGATTCAAGGAGGGCAAAATGTTCCTCTTCGTGCTGAATGGACTCCGTATGAAGGATTCCGAGTTATTGCTTTGGTCGCCAACCGAGAGTAGCCGAGTTCAGAGAACTCGCTCAGGAAGTGAAACTATGGAAACCAAACCCACGAATTATGAAGCCGCCAAGCGACTCGTCGCAGTTGGCGAAACCGTTACGGCAGAAGTTATGGTCGGCCGACTTATTGAATCTCGTCGGCGGGAAATCCCGACCAAAAGAAGTCTGTCGGCTAAGATGAAACAAGACCCCGACTTTACGGTTATCAAAACCAAGCGTGGTCCTACGGAGTTTCACAGAATCGCTTAACTGCGGGGTCTTGAAACTACATCGTAGTCCGAAAATAGACCGAAGCAAAGCATTAAGTAGTTGCACCAAATAAGACCAAATCTGCCCAAGAGGAATGACCTATGAAAAATCAAAATCGTTTTAGCCTATCAGAAAACTTCGTCAATAAATACCGCCGTCGCAAGGCTCCTTTTGGGTTCAACGGTCTGGGAGAATTGGTCTATAACCGCACTTACTCTCGCCTCAAAGACGACGGCAAAAACGAACAATGGTTTGAAACTGTGCAACGAGTTGTGGAAGGAACTTTCAATATGCAAAAGCGACACATTGAGGCACATGGTCTCGGTTGGAACGCATGGAAAGCCCAACATTCGGCTCAGGCTATGTATGACCGAATCTTCAACATGAAGTTCTTGCCTCCGGGTCGTGGTCTGTGGGCTATGGGAACTCCGATTACCGAGGAACGAGGTCTTTTCGCTGCGCTCAACAATTGTGCTTTCGTCAGCACCGAAAACATTTCCTCGGATTTCTCTAAGCCGTTCACTTTCTTGATGGATGCTTCTATGCTCGGCGTCGGTGTCGGTTTTGATACCAAGGGAGCCGGTAGTTTCATCATCAAAGGACCCTCCGAGACTCGCAAAAGCGAAACTTACACCATTCCTGATACCCGAGAAGGCTGGGTGGATTCCCTGCGTATGCTTTTGGAGAGTTATTCTCACGGCACCGGACGCATTGAGTTTGATTACTCGGCTATCCGAGAAGCCGGTGTTCCTATCAAGGGATTCGGTGGAGAATCCTCGGGTCCACAACCTCTCATTGACCTTCACTCCGATATTCGTCGCATTCTGGATGCTGAAACCGGCGCACCCGTTTCAATTACTTCTATCGTGGACATTATGAATCTCATTGGCAAGTGTGTTGTCGCTGGAAATGTCCGACGCACCGCTGAAATTGTGTTCGGTGAAGCCGACAACGATGAATACCTTGACCTCAAGAATTATGAAGTGAACCCTCATCGTGCTGAATACGGCTGGACTTCCAACAATTCCATTTTCGCTGAACTCGGCATGAACTATGAACCATCTGCCGAGCGAGTCCGACTCAACGGTGAACCCGGCTACGCTTGGTTGGAAAACATGAAGAACTTTGGTCGCATGGCTGATGCCCCTGATTTCAAAGACCACCGAGCGATGGGAGGCAATCCCTGTTTGGAACAAACGCTGGAATCTCACGAACTGTGTTGTCTGGTGGAAACTTTCCCGAACAACCACGATTCTCTGGACGATTACTTGGAAACTCTCAAGTATGCCTATCTGTATGCTAAGACCGTGACTCTCGGTCAGACCCATTGGCCCGAAACCAACCGAGTTATGCTTCGCAACCGCCGCATCGGTTGTTCCATGAGTGGTATCGCACAATTTGTGGCGAACCGAGGTGTGGGACAACTCCGAGAATGGATGGACATTGGCTACGGACACATTCAGAAACTTGACGCCAAGTATAGCGATTGGTTCGCTATCCCAAAGTCAATCAAGACAACCAGTATCAAACCATCTGGAACCGTCAGCCTGTTGGCCGGAGCCACGCCCGGAATCCACTTCCCTGAGTCTCGTTATTACATCCGAAGAATGCGAATTGGAATCCATTCTAACTTGTTGCCGGCACTCACGAAAGCCGGATACACCGTGGAACCTGCCTTCGGCAGCGAAGACACCACAATGGTCGTGGAAATCCCTGTGGATTTGGGAGAAGGAGTCCGAACTCTGGATGAGGTCTCCATGTGGGAACAATTGTCTATGGCGGCACTCGCCCAGCGATACTGGGCTGATAACCAAGTTTCATGCACCGTGACCTTTGACCCCGAAACCGAAGGCTCTCAAATTGCTTCCGCTTTGGACATTTTCCAATATCAACTCAAAGGTATTTCATTCCTTCCGAAACTCGATTTCGGTGCTTACCCGCAAATGCCTTACGAGAGCATTGATGCCGAGACTTATCACGACATGAAGTCGGGACTCGGCAAGTTGTCCTTTGGACGCATCAAAGGAGAAGAAGTCGTCATTGAACGCTTCTGCGACAACGATGTTTGCGAAATTGATTTCGTGGCTCCCGATGAAGCCTCAGAAATTGCTGAAGTTATTACTGAAGCCGTTTCACAAGCCACCGAAGAAGTTGTTGAGTCAGCCGAGTGATTGTTTATATGGGTGTTCAACCCTACAAGAAACTGGAGTCGTCCGAAGCGAGCCTCAACCGTTCTTCTTCTGGTTTCTGGTTTTTCCTCCTCCCGTTTCGGGCGGCTCCACCCACCTACGGGCTTGTGGGTTAGTTTGGCCTATACTTGACGGCTGGGGGCCGTTAGACCCAAGTTCAAATCTTGGCAAGCCCACCAATCTTTGATAAGGTAATCTTTAAGTATCAGAACAACGCCTGTATGCTTATGGCGGTCCATTTTGAAGCACAAAACCCTATTACGGGAGAGTCGCTTCCGCTAACTGGACAAGAAATAATTTATGGTTTCAATCTCAGCACCAGCGAAAAGTTTGAACAAACTTTGGCTTGGTTGTTAGACCAAATCAATGATGAAAGAATCAATGATGGCGAAGAATACTGGTATTTCTCACGCCAAATCCGAGACCTCGCATGGGATGAAATGAATGATGAAGGTTATTTTGATGCCGAAACTTATATGAATCCCATTACCGGCGACCCCAACTTTGTGTTAGTCACCGAAGACATCCGAGACGGCGAATATGAACGCCGTGAACACTTTGTTATCGACGCCGAATCCGAAGCCAAAATGACGGATAAAGAGATTTTGGAATGGCAATACGGCGAAGGCTCGGTGGACGAATATGACGCCGCCAACGCTGAGTTTTGGGTTCACGATGAACGAATCCACACTCTTGAGTTCCAACCTATCAGTCTCTCGGATGCGTTGGTTTTAGAACGACTCGGAGTTGCTTCTCGCAACTATCCTTACCAAGACCGAGAGGCCAAAAAAGCCGAAGGAGAAAGCCCTGACGGTTTTAACAAATCTCTCGTTGCTATTGACTTAGAATACGAAGATGCTCGATACAGCGATTATTTCATTGTTCACACTAACCAAATCTCTGGATTCTCAGAACAAGAACTCGTCAATTATTTTTACGATTTAGAAGAAGAAGATTGGACCGACGAAAATACTTTTGAACCGATGATGTCATACCCTACTGAAGTTCAATCAGTTATGGTTTCGAGTCTTACTCCCGAAGAAGAAAAAGTTCTGATAAAGTTTGGAATCTCAGGGCGTTATTGATTTAAGGAGATGATAATATGATTAACCGACACATTGAAACTGCCCTCGCTACTGCCCATGTTCGTGCGGAATCCGCCCGTCATTGGGCTTCTGAAACCGACCGACATTTGGCTTCTATGCTCAATCGTTCTCATACTTTGGTTGAGTTGCTTAACAAATTGTGAGGTATCACTATGTCATCTGAATCCGAAGAGTTCCGCCGAGACTTGTTAAATCTGGTGGATACTTTCGTAGCCGATACTGCCGAAGTCAAAGGCATGATGGTTCGACTTACTGACCAAATGGAATCTATGGAAGAAGACCTTGGCTACATGAACAAAGTTGTGCGAGACGGCAACGGAAGACCACCTATGATTACTCGCATGGAACTTCTGGAACAAAGACTCGCTCAAATTGAAAAAGCCGCTGACCGATGGTGGCAGGTCTGGGTCGCCGCCGTTCCGGGTGTCGTCGCTTTGATTTCAGGACTCATCCTCTGAGGTCTTGAAACCAATGTTTTAAGTATCAGAACATCCCAGTAATTCTTGAGGAATCAAGAATGCCGTATTCAGACCCCGCCAAAAAGCAGGCTTATCAACAATCCTATAATCGTCAGTATTACCGACGCAACAAGGTTCGCAAAAATCTTGTCAATAAAGCGGTCAATTCTAAACAAAACCTTCGGGCTAAGAAACGCCAATACATCTGGGACAATTTCGACAATAAATGCTGTCGGTGTGGTTTTGACGAAAACCTTCGGGTTGTTCCCCGAGACCCCAGCCGCCGAGCCGTTTGGACGGCCCGAGCCTCCGGTTCAGATACACCTCGTTACATTTTAGATTATTCTTGGGATTCTCTTAACGGCATTTTGCCGACGCTGGATTTGCTATGTGAAAATTGTCGCAATCCCAAAACTCCCAAAACTACGGCTGAGTTAGCCGAGAAACTTTCGGGTTTGGGTTCAACAGAGCCAAACTTGCCCCGAGGCTATGTTTTGGATGAAGACCTTGAGAACCTTTAAATATCAGACACAAAATAATGTTTGTTATGTTTGTTATTGAAGGACGAATCGGCGGTGAGTTAGTTTTTACCCGAACTACTCCAGCCTTACAAGGAATTGACGCCTTGATTAACGAAGGTTTGTCGGCTCTGCAAGCCGCTGATGCCGACGACAACGATTACATAGAAGTTCTTCGGTATTATCCGGAAGACCCCAGCGACAATGAACCCGAAGTAGTCGGTATCGTTTTTATCCGAGATGGATACATTACTGATTATACTGATGAATTAGACCTTGGAATCGACACTCCGGCTGAAATTATGGAGCGTAGTGAGATTCCTTCCTCAAAATCTGAGGAATCTGAATCTTATTGGGACCAAGCCACCGAGGAATTACTATGATAGGTTACTGTGATGTGTGTTATCAACAAATCCTTGTTGGTGAATCCACCGCTACTCATAACGGCAAGCCCATTCATCTTCGGTGTTCTCGCAACCGCCCCACTTTCCAAGCCCCGTGGAGTTTTTCGTCCCATGAAGCCGAGTCCACATCTGTCTCGCTACCCTCGCCAAACTCAACCGGCAAAGCCGATTGAGACGGGGACAACCTTTCCCCACATTTGCAGTTGCTTCGCAACATGAAATGTCCCCCTATCCGGAGGAGTAGCCTACTGGTTCTCTCCGAGAACAGGAGCGTCCAGAACTTTTAAGTAAGTGATTATTCTATGAACATTTATGTCTGACGATTATTGGAAACATTTTTTCTATAACTGGCCGAATACTGACGACCGATACAATCTGTATAATCCTAAAGCCTACACCCGACAGCCTTCTTTGCTCTCGCAAATTGCTGAAATCAACCGATTGTTGGCTCAATTGTTTTCCAACACTCTTTCTAAGAGCCACATTATTGAAGAAAAAGTGTCCCGAGATGACGGTCGCCTGCAACTGGATTTAACGGTGGAACGCCAAGGTCGCAAATATCGTGTCACCGTGGAAGAGATTCCGGAAGTAGAACCCGAAGACGACGACGATTCTTCCGGTAATACGGACTACTTTACTGATTGATTTACTCAACGAGTCCGAACCTTTAAGTAGTTGTTTAGTCCATCATAGGTTTAGAGGGAACAGCGGGTTCCCTATGAATAACCACATGGAAAACGATTACTATGAAGAGAAATACATTCAAAAACACGATGCTTACACTATTGACCGCCCTGATGCTCGCTATGAGCGCAGGTATCGGAGCCGCTGATGGTTCCGACCCGCTGGACCCATCTGACGGTGGAGCCGATTGGGACGGTGATGGTCTCACTAACGCCGAGGAGCAATCCCAAGGCACGAACATGAATAACGCCGATAGCGACGGAGACGGACTTCCCGATGGTTGGGAAGTTTCCAACGGTCTTAATCCTACCAACGGTGGCGACGGTAATGCCGACCCCGACGGTGATGGATTGACCAACGCTCAAGAGTATGCGAAGGGAACCAACCCTAACAACGCTGATACAGACGGAGACGGAAAATCTGACGCTACGGACCAATTCCCAACCGACCCCAATGACGGAGAATACTCTGACTCAGACGGCGACGGCATCCCTGATGCTTATGACCCCGACTTCCAAGAGTCCCAAGCCGGTAGCGGCGATGGCGGCACCGAAGGCGGTGGCGAATCCGAAGCAGGTGGACAAGGCGAAGGCCAAGGCCAAGGTCAAGGACAGGGACAAGGCCAAGGGCAAGGTCAGGGTCAGGGTCAAGGTCAGGGCCAAGGACAAGGACAAGGACAAGGACAAGGGCAAGGCCAAGGTCAGGGTCAGGGTCAAGGTCAAGGACAAGGGCAGGGCCAAGGTCAAGGTCAAGGTCAAGGCCAAGGACAAGGCCAAGGCCAAGGGCAAGGTCAGGGTCAAGGACAAGGACAACAGCAAGGTCAAGGTCAAGGTCAATCTGGACAACAAGGCCAACAAGGACAACAAGGCCAGCAAGGTCAGCAAGGTCAGCAAGGCCAACAAGGACAGCAGGGCCAACAAGGACAGCAACAGCAAGGCCAACAAGGACAACAAGGCCAACAACAGGATAATGGTCAAGGCCAACAACAACAGGGTGGTCAGCAGGGTGGTCAGCAAACCGACCAGCAAGCCGGAGACCAAAATGGACAAAACCAGAACGGTCAGAACGAGCAACAGCAAGGTCAAACGCAGAACGGTCAGCAAGGTCAGCAAGGACAACAAAGCGACCAACAACAAGGCCAACAATTAGACCAACAAGACGAGTCTGGTGATAACGACAACGACGGCGACGGCATCCCTAACGAAATTGATAATGACGACGACAACGATGGAATCCCCGATGTTCTGGACGACAACCCAATGGACCACGACAACGACGGTATCAATGATGCCGAAGACGACGACGATGACGGCGACGGCATAGACGACCGAGAAGAAGTTAATGACGGCGATTCTCGCACCAACATTTACGACCACGACAACGACGGTATCTCAGATGCTGTGGATTTGGACATTGATAACGACGGTATCGACAACCGCAACGACCTTCACGACAATGGAACCGATGCTTCTCGGGACCACGACAACGACGGTCTTAACGACGGTGTGGACACCGACGACGACAACGACAACATTCTGGATGTTGATGAAGCCGACGGTTCTTTCGGAAACTACCGCTACGACCACGACAACGACGGTATCTGGGACATGACCGACCTTGACGACGACAACGATGGTCTGAGTGACTGGTTTGAAAACAACGACGGCAACTCATTGACGGGTCAATTTGACCACGATAACGACGGTATTTCGGACTACACGGATGGCGACGATGATAACGACGGCATCCTTGATGAGTTCGAACTGTGAGTTTCCACTACACTACACGGCAAGTAATGATGGATGAGATTCTGTGAACATCTGGAATCTTTTCTTGAACTTGTTCCGTGCGACTGTTTGGTTGCTCATGTGGCCGTGGAGTCATTTATTTGGAGATGACCCGACAAGTTTATAACGGTGATATACCCTAACAAGAGTATGAATCCCCGCCGTATGACCCCCAACCAGATGCGCTACTTGTGTTCTCGCAGCGAACTTGAAACTTATGTCTCCAAGAGACTCAGTTCTCTGAACAAGCGTAGCATTGACGCATGGAACGCTCGCAACGAATCCAGTAGTCGTGCTTCGGTTAATCTAAGCAACATTACCCATGAAACCTTGGTGTATATTGCTTCGGCTCTTAACAAAGCCGAGCGTATTGGCTCCTCAGTTAAAACCAATTCAGATTCTGATTCTTCATCAGATAGTGAGAACCTTTAAGTATCAAGAAACGGAACCATATTTCACTAATCCGGTGATATTTAATGGGAACGATGTCTGACCACCAAGAATCTGAACATTTTGCGTATAATCGCACATGGGAAGATATTGAAAATATGTTGGAGCGTGCTGAGTCTAAACAAAATTACTGGATTTCTCAGTTTTATCGGGCGCAATCTGCGGGAAACAGGAGATTGATGAAAGATGCTGCTCGCAATAAAAAAGCCCTTGAAGGAGTTATCAAAACGCTTCGTTGGACTCTCGGTGATAAGAATGTTCCGCACCCGCTTGAGTAAAACTCTTCTTAATTGGTCTATTGACTATTCAGAATGGCGAGGAATCATTACTTCTTTTGAAGCCCAGCAACTGCGAGGCATTCTTCATGTCTGAATGGATACCGGTCGGTGGACCTTGCCGACGACAATGTGATGTTGATTCACAAACTCTCGTTTGCCGTTCATGCGGAATGTGGTTCCGAAAGAAACGAAGTCTTTAAGTATCAGAACAACCCATCCATATTCAAGGTGAACCCTTATGGATGCTAAAACAATTGCAGGTGCAGGTATGATTATGGGCGGAGGGCTACTCGGCTACCGTTCAATGAAGGAACTTTCCGGTCTCGGATGCTACGGACCGGCTGGCTATTTGACTCTTGGACTTACCGCTATTGGCGGTGGACTTTACTTGTTCGGCAAACTCCGTGGAGAAGCCGTGGGTGAAGCCACTCAAGCCATCAAGGACGACATCGCTGGTGTTATGGGTGCTGAAGTAGAATACGCTGGACTACCTGTAATTTCTGATTCCTACGGAGAAGAATCTGCACTTGGCTCCGGAAACGGAGTTCCACAATGGTATGGTTCCGCTGAAACCGAAGAAGTTGGACTTCCAGTCATTGATAACTCCTATGGCGAGAACTCGGCTCTGGAGTCTGGACACGGCGTTCCACAATGGGTCGGTTCAGCAGAGGCTCGCACCATTATGACCACTAAGGACGGAACTCGCAAGTATGTTCGTCGCAACAAGAGTGGACAATTTACTCCTTATCAAGTGAACATCGCTGGAAAGAAGGGTGCCGCTGCTATTGACCGCCGCATGGGTGCTAAGAACTATGCAGGTCCCGGTTTCCGAGACCAAGGCGACAAAAACCCTGTGGCTGGAGCCAACCGCCAATCCCGTGCCGAGGCTTTTGAAGCCCCTCGCACTATTATGACCACCAAGGACGGCACCCGCAAATACATTCGTCGCAACAAGAAAGGACAATTCACACCTTATCAAGTGAACATCGCTGGTAAGAAAGGCGCAGCGGCTATTGACCGCCGTATGAAGGCTCGTCGCTATGCTAAGGCGGGCTACCGAGACCAAGGTGATAAGAACCCAGTCGGTATCATTGACCGTATCAGCCGAAACTTCCTCGGTGCTGAAACCGCTATGGAGCCAGTAATTCCTAACTCCTATGGCGACAACTCGGCTTTGGATTCCGGCAACGGCGTTCCTGTCTGGTATGGTTCCGCAGAAGCCCGAACCCGTATGACGACCAAAGACGGCACCCGTCGCTATGTTCGTCGCAACAACAAGGGACAATTCACTTCCTATCAAGTCAATGTGGACGGCAAGAAAGGAGCCATCGCTAACGACCGCCGAGCCAAGGCTAAGAACTACGCCAAGCCCGGTTTCCGTGACCAAGGCGATGCCAATCCGGTTTCTCAAGCCAACCGCCAACGCTAAGTTGTCTTCAGACCTACTGAACCCTTAAGTAGTTGAAGCGTCATAGTCTCCTTATGGAGTCTTCTGACGACAGTATGGACCCTTTTCATAAGGCATTACTGAGTCAGATGAATCAGGACAAACTCCGCCGACAGGCTCAAGGAGAGCGAACTGGTCTTACTGACCGCCGACATCGGGCTGACCCGACGGCTCGTCAGCGAGTTCCTGAACTGCCGAATGTTTCGGCTGGTAATCCTCATGGACAATCCACACCGGATTGGGTTTCGCAATTACCGAGCCATGAAGTCGGCATCAACCCGATTCCTGAAATTGACCCCATTCGTCGGAATGTCTCTCTTGGTGGCTCTACTACTTCTCAACGCTTGCCGGCTAATGCCGAGGCTGAATTAGAAAAGATTCGGCAACAACTCCGCCGAGCATACGGGAGGGAAGACTAATGGCTATTCGTCGTCAAGGTTTCCTCTGGGAAGTATCCGACCTCGGCAATTTGCCTCCTAAAGACCTTGAAACTCTGGAAAACAGACCCACTTCTGTTTTCTATTCTAAAATTGGAACTGCTACGGTAACCAATCGTCTCAAAACTAAACCTGACGAGTTTATTGTGCTGCAATACATCGGTAGCACACCGGGAACCTACGGAATCGGTAATAACTGGGTTCCGGGCGGCTATGTGAACATCGTGGTAGAATCCACGGCTTATTATCAAACTCTCGATGGACGAGATGCTCAAGGCATCACCGGCACCGCTGCCCCGTTTCCCATTAGCACCTCTGATTCTCCGGTAATGAAAAATTGGATTCCTATTGAGATTCCTCCCGGCACCAATTGGAACATTACTTATTTCTTGGCGAATGCTTTGGTGGAACCCATTGAGGATTTTCCCACCGATGTTTCTTTGAGTTGGTCCACGACTCCTGCCTGACCGAAACTTTGGAAGTGAAATTATGGGACTGGCTTACGACCTCAATTCAGAAACTCGCCTTTACCTCTATGACTGGCAACAGATACTTGAGGGTGGTAGCCGAAACTTGATTGAAAGTTCTGGCTTTCCTAACGACGGAAGACTTACCGATATTACTATTCCTTTCGATACTTCTGAGTTCGATGTTATCATTCGGGATTCGGCTTTTGTCAAAGACCATTACATTATTGTCGGTTCTTACCGAGCCTTTTTTGCTAATCTCAACGGCGGAGCCGGTGCTTACGCATGGGATGGATTCGTGACTATCATCCGAGCGCACAATCAATCCATGATTGATGCCTTCGATTACGAGCGAGAAGGTGGTTCACTACCTCTCGGAACCTTTAGCAACCCGAACTTTTGGCTCAATCCCGGTTACCTTGGAGGATTCATTGTCCAACAGCCATTTAATCACACAGAAAACCTTTACTGGACTTATCTGTGCCGAATGCCTTATGAGGTTGCCCCCAACCTTACCGGTTTGGGTTCCGATTCCACACCCGGTATTTACTCAGTAGATAGTGGTAAAAGAGAAGGCAACAACTTAGGTTTTGATTTAATCATTGGAGGGCATCAAAGTATAGGTTCTTCCGAAGCCGGTCTCACTAATCAGTCTTACTCAGCATATTTGGCTACTCTTAATTTCACGATTCAGTTTCCCGCTGTCCTAACTAATGATTCTTCGGTTCAGGGAGGAAAAACTACGCAGCGAAAATATGATATTAGTTTTGAATCCAGCGACAGCCGACAAGTTTCGTGGAGGGCCGACCAACCCAACCATGCTGGACGCTATTTAACAGCCAATCAATTTCCGGATACTGTTTATGATACCAATGACCTCGCATACTCAGTTTTTCAAACTGCTGGTGCTTCAGACACCGTTCAACTTACAACTCTCGGGAATGGTTATGTTTTGACTCGGGTTCACGATGTTCTCGGACTCAATGCTGGTCCTCTAAACTTAGACAGTAACCACCTTTTTGCGACTGGTGAAGTGGCCTATGATGATGGAGCCGGAGCCATAGATTTTACCACACCGTTTGTGGGGTGGTGGCCTTATGATACCACGCCCACTTATCCAGACTTATACTGTGCCGTCGGAGACCGAGATTGGGCTTTAGACTCTTCCGTAGCGGCTTATGACCTTGAAGGAGCCTATGGAACTATGATGACTCCTTCATTCAATGTAGGCATTGACCCCCTTCTCAATCAAGTTTTAATTGCTACGGACCGAGTAACGCATGGAGCCAGCACCAACGGTGAAATCTATGCTCTCAATTTTGAATGGGCTATGACCGCCGTAGATAACGCTTTAGCCACTAATCCCTTATCGGTGTGGCCTTTTGCCGTCAAAGGAGGACCTTTTGAAACTGTTGGAGGTTATACCTTGCCCGACCGTTGGACCGGTAAAGCCATTCAACAGAGAACTTTTACCTCTGCCGAAGAAGCCACCGCTAAGAATCTCTCTGGTTATCCCAACCAGCAGGCGGAAATTGCTGGTGGTGCCATACTTGAAGAGATAGAAGCCATTGAAGACCGAACAGTTCAGCAACGCTTACTCCGAGACCCCACTCTGCAAGGAAGCGAACCCGCTGCTATTGATTATCTCGCTGGTTATCGCACTCCGAATTATCAAGATTACGGTAAATCTAACAAAGAAATTATTCCTTTTCAACCTGCCAACATCGCTTACGGATTTATGGGCTACATCGCTGGAGATGGACCCACCGTTTTTATGTATGATTTCGGCACAGTTACTCTGACGATTCCCTCAACTCCCGGAGACCCCGTGGTATATTACCTTGGACCGTGGGGAACCATCGAGCCACCAGTCGGCAACCCATTAGCGGCGGGAGCCGATATTCTTTCAGTTGGTTCCACTATGAACGATGCTATCGTAGATTCACCCTCCGATACTGACCGTCGCCCACTTACGGCGGGTTGGGATGTGGACCGAGACCAATGGATTTTTACTTTCGGACTTAATGGAGCCGGCAATACGGGCACTATTCTGTCCTGTAATTCGGCTTTTGACCGACAACCCGCCAATCAGGTAGCCTATTTGGACCAAACTGACCAATTTTCCAATCTTGATTCTGACCAACGAAGTGCTATGTTTCAACCTCGCAACATGACTCCTTACTTAGACGGAGCCGTTTTGTTTGGTGGTGAACCCGATTATACTGCTCTCGGCCGACCCGGTATTCCTTCTATTCTTCTTAACTCTTACCGAGGGCAAACCGTCCGAGGTTTCCAATTTTACATTATTTCGGGAACTACGGGGCGAACTGCCCGAGTATGGACTGATTATTTGCTCTTTGACGGCGTGGATTCTCTCGTTGCCGTAGAACTGCAAAATCTCGGACTCCGAGTTACCGTAGAAAATGTAGAGTGGTATAAAGCCAAGATTCTCCGCAAAGGCGAACTTGGACTTACGCCCGAAGAAATTGAAGACTGGGTTCGCTCTCAACAAACTGAATACCGAGAAAC
>Ga0208428_1000554_pt1 | contig 16848 bp, 19 predicted proteins | sample DEB08_DNA_11_FD_184535 | JGI IMG/M metagenome (GOLD analysis project Ga0208428, IMG submission 184535) | Aqueous microbial communities from the Delaware River and Bay under freshwater to marine salinity gradient to study organic matter... | ecosystem: Environmental > Aquatic > Marine > Coastal ... | reverse complement strand
AGTTAGTAGTGTCTTGAACTCTATATGCTTGTTCGTTCTTATTCCACTGTGCCATTAGTTTCCGTATGCGATTTTACTTGCGAATACAGTTGCTGCTGTAACTGCTGTTGGAGTTGGTGTAGCTCCATCATCAGCAGAAATAACAACGGCGGGCGTCTTTTCGATAGAAACTCTCTCACCAGCAGCAATCCAAACAGTAACAGCAGATGCCTCTGCTATTAAAAGTCTAACAGCAGTATTGTTTGTATTGATTACTGATACAATACTGGCAGCATCTACATCTGATGGTGTTGCTAAATCAACAGCAGTTGATAGTGGTTTTATCGCCATGTTCCCGCACTTTTTTATTATTTATCTCTTGCCGCCGCCCATCTCTTTCAGCATCTTCTGAAGTTCTGTAGTGCTACCAACAAACATAGCATTGTTGGTGACACGAGATGGACCTTTCTTTTCCTCGTCAAGATCCTTCATCTTCTTATGGAGATCCTGTAGTTTCTCAGTCATGTCTGCGACGTGCTTCATTGCCGCTACAGCAACCTCATATGCTCTCGGGTGCCCTGACTCCTGAGCGACCTCTAAAGCGCCTCTGACCGCCTCCTGACCCTGATCTATGAGGCTGTATAGTTCGCCTCTGGTATATTCATAATCTTTTTGGCGATCGTCATCAGTTTTCTCAACCTTTACTGGTGGTTTTTCTTCCACAGGTTCAGCACTGATATTGAGGATCTCCTCCATGTTTTCTTCTAAGTTCATAAGTATTCAATTCCTTCATTAAATCCAAAGTCATCTGCTGCAGTTAATAATGCATCATCTGCTGCATCAATATTTCCATCACCATCAAGATCTTCTAATGCTTTTGGAGTGTAAGTTCTTGTAATATTTCTCTTACTAATAGAAAGATCCCCACTGGTTTCATGTATGATAGACTTCCTGATAATATCAGATTGACTAAATGGACCATACATGTAAGTCTTAGCAGTAAAATTCAGTGTGTAAATGATATATCTTCTCTGTAGAAAACTATCATCCCACTCATCTTCGTAATTGATGTTATTCAAAACAAAAGCAACATCTCTCTTTTCATCCATTTCTGGAATCATGTTTAGAGTGACAGAGAATGATGGTTGAAAGTATGGAAGAATCTGCTCCACAATCTGTAGTGCATCATCTTGCGACTTGGTAATAACGCCAAGTTCGAATCCCAAATTATATGGAACTGGAACGTACTGTGTCTTTACTTCAGTACCATCATCAGAAATAACAGATTTGTATTTTTGAATTGGACTTGTCTTTCTTGACGAATCGTAATCAATACTTGTCATTTCAAAATAAAGACGTGGTAGGGTAATAGCAACCTTTCTACCAACATCTGGATTTTGCTCAAGACGAGTTAGAAACTTATTCTTTGGACCATAAGCCAAAGGAACTTTCTCTTCTTCTAAAACATCACCTGTGCTTGGATCGAGCTTCTTTAAAGTAATGTTATTGAAGAGAGTACCAAAAGCAATAATATTCTTTCGTATAATCTCGTTATAAAAATGTGATCCTAACATCAGATACTACCTGTATAATTTCCAAACTCGCCAAATGGATTCCTTTCGGTCCAATCAATAATTTCATCAGCAGAATCTTCGATCTCTCTATTTTGATCGTACTCGCTGTTGGTATTATTTAGAGTGTCAAATGTACCGACAACCCAAACAGCGCCATTATCATTACCAGTTATTGCTTCGCCTGTCGCAAATGTTCCAGTTCTATTGATAACTTGTATAATCCTGGTACTATTGTCCCACGACTTAACTTCTGCTTCGACACCAGTTGTAGATCCTGTAACTGTCTCACCCACAGCAAAGTCTCCAGTGCCACCAACCCCAAGGGTAAGAGCAATAGCAGAACTAAAGAGAGTTTCGATTTCGTCGATTTCTGCGACGCCAGTTGATATGTCGTCATTTCCGACCTCGTAGATTTCTGCGGTCATTATGAAGAACTGAATCTTACCAAACTGGTAGAATGGTGTTTCCCTTTCTACAAATTTGATTTCGTACAGATCTTTAGTTAGTGGGAAGTAAAGAAGATCTCCTTCGTTGGGTCTTCCTGGTACTGTTAGAGTAGGATTGTATTGTGCTTCTACTTCGTCCCATCTCCTGGATGATAAGATAAACTTTACCTCATCAGTAATTCTCAGACCAAACTTGCTGATAAATTCTGACGTATCTCCAAAACCTTCTACATTTTGTAGAAGCATCTCTACCTGAAACTGATCCTGATACTTCGAATAGATTACATCATCCAAAGTATTATCTTTTAGGATTGTTCTTGGCATGTAATAGATATCAGTTCCGAACAGTTTGATCTGTTCATCAACGAGATCCTGATACAGGTTTTGCTCGCTGCTGACGCCTTGATAGTATGTTGGAAAATAAGGACTGGTAGGCATTAGTTTACTCTATTAAAAGGAGTTCCGTCTTCTCTTAAATAAGCGTAGCAATAATATTTTTTCATAACATCACCCTATAGCATCCATGGGCGGAATAGCATACTTACTGAGAACTTCAGATTCAATCTTCTCGATCTCTGCTAATGCGTCTGTGTATAATTCTCTGCCATTAAGGGTAATACCACCAGGCAACTGAACATTATTATATTTGATGAGGTTCATACCCCACTGCTTCTTCATCAAAGCAGTAGCATATTTTTTCACAAACATATCGTTATACATTTCGGTAGCATCATTGGGATCAATGAGACGATGTGCCTCAATCAAAAGATACTTACCTTCATCTAAGAACTCTTTATTGATATCAAGGTATAAACGATCACGACGCATTGTGTATCTAAACTGTTGGAATGATCCATTGTTGAGGACCATATCCAAAGTTTCAAGATACTGTTTAGTCATATAATAGTTGAGAATATCAAGCGACCCAAACGCATACAAGTCGTTTAAGAATAACTGATACTCAACACCAAAAAGATTAGAACGGATTGAATTGCTAACTAAACCAAATACTTTGGTAATACCTACAACATGATCTGGGATGGGAATATAATTTGTTGCCTCTTCCCAATCGGTTGTTCCATTTGATGTTGTTAGTTCACCAGCAAATCTTGTAGTGTCATCAGCAGTAATTTCATGTCTGAGGTAGCAACGCTCCATACCATTGTAACAGTTCTCTTGAAAGAACTGAATAGTATCGTCGATAACATTATTGACCTGCTCGTCGTCGATATTAACTTGGAGGACAGGTTCGCCAAGCTGCCTCTTACAATATGTGATTAGATCAGCTCTTGAACTTGGAGATGCCATTAGACACAAAAAATCCCTTCTTACCTATTTAGGAAGAAGGGAATTAAATCACTCGTTAGGAGCGTCTGGATTTGGTAGTGCTTCTTCTGGACCAGGAGATTCTGGTTCACCACTCAGAATAGCAAGAGTCTCAATACCACCCTGCAACTTAGTGCGGTACTCTTTTGCTTTTGCAAGACTTGTTTCCAGATCTACAATCTGCTTTTCTGCTTGAGCAAGTTGATCTTCAAAGTTCTTTTTAAGTTGTTCAGTATCCATGTCGTTAATATAAAATGATGTGACGAATTATTTATATACCAAATCTTCCCCTGATTGAGTTGAAATTTTGTTGAACTTCTTGAGATGTTAAAATTTTATTATATATTTGCACATTAGATATTTTTCCATTAAAAAATTCACCATCTGTTCCATAAGATCCTCTTTCCAAGTTACCAATGGTCAATTCTGCTTCTGGGATTGATATAGATCCCAAACTTTGTATATTTGCAGAGTTTATTAATAATCCATTTATATACAAATCACAGGTTCCAGTAGTTCTATTACAAACGCCAACAATATGATACCAAGTATTACTTTGTAATGTTGAACTTGAAACATCAACCAAATTAGTTCCATCCCACACAGAAAATCTTGCAACAGAAGAAATAAATCTTAAAGAATATCCAACAGAGCGAGAAGGAAAAGAAGCAGATTGACCTTTATTAATTATTTTTTGGGAATATGAAATATTATTTGAATTAACTAAAGCACATAAACTAAAACTTTGTGTTCCAAAATCTAAATCATAATTTTGAGTAGAAATATAATCATTACTCCCATCAAAAATCAATCCACCTAAGTTATCCGACGATTCTCCAATACCATTTAAAAGTTCTGCATTATAATCATTCCCAGATAGATCTGCTAATCCACCGCCTGTTGCTAATGTAGTTCCTCTTGTTCCATTTACAAAAGATGAAGCATATGGACTTGCTTCAAGTTGAATATCTGTAATTTGGAAAGTGCCACCAGACCTATTTTGATTCGCAATGAATACAATTCCTTTACTAATATTTAATGTTGCTGTATGGGAATATTTTTTCCATTCTGTAGTAATAGTTCTTGAATGTGATAGATTATTTTCGTCTCCAGTACCACCTTGAAAACTAAATTTTAACCCCATAGTGTCAACAAGACATCTTGCATAATAACTAATTGTATAAGTTACTCCAACAGTTTGTGTGGGTAAAAATTGGTATGCGCCACCATAATTTCCTCCGCCATGAGCTGTGGTCAAGCACAAACAATTTAATAATGTTTTATCTTCGTTGAGATATTGTGGTACATCAGAAGACGTGATTACAGATAAAGAAGCGAGCGGAAGTGCATACGGATTCCAATTATTCAACCCAGATGCAAACTCACCATTACTGATGATATTAGTAGTTGCTTGTCCCCTAAAACTTTTATTGTTTGCTGCATCATAAGATACTAACAAACCATTAGTAGTAATTTTTGGTCCTGAATAAGAAGACATTTAAATCACACCTCTTTAATTTCAGACCATTCATCAGTTGCAAGAATATCTATAATTTCTGCATGTGTATATGGACCTTCGTAAGAGTCCAATAAACTTAGAAGAGGAAATTCTGGTGGTGGTTCTGGGGTTAATAAAAATGTTTCTCCAGTTTCATTATTAATAGATTCATATGGAGTTGGATCAAATGGTACTTCATCCCATTTGACAAATGTTTTAGTTCCATCAACAGATTTCCTTAAAGTATTTACTGATGTCTCCTGAATTGTATTAAAATCTATCTTATCAATTTCATCAACTGAAAAAATAATGTACTTGCGATTTTTAAACATCTTACTTTCCTTTTTTAAATATTTAGATTCCAAATCTTGACCTTACGGCATTAAAATTTTGTTTTATTTGTGTTTGTGTTAGTGCTTCTCCATAAACTCTTGCTATTGCGATTCTTCCTTGTAACGATTCTGCTGGACCATTTGAAGTAAAAGTTCCAAGTAGAGAAACTCCATTTGCTCCCCCATTACTCCATCTCCTCTTCTATAGGTGCTGTCCATTCAGGTGTGGAAAGAATATCTAAAATCTCTGTGTAAGTATAAGGTCCTTCAAGTGTTGTGAGTTCTGAAACAAACTCTGGTTGTTCTCCATCCCACTTCACAAATGACTTAGTTTCATCTACTGATTTGCGTAGAGTATCAGCACTTGTTTCTAATACTTGTGTAAAGTCAATCTTATCTATCTCTGTGAGTGAAAAGATTGCGAAGTTTCTTTGTTCGTACATTGTTCTTTTTTAAGTATTTATTGGAACCTGGACTTGGTTGCATTATAGTTTTGTTGGATTTCTTGTGCGGTGAGGGCTCTGTTGTAACAATTAACAAGGGCGACTTTACAAGGAAGATCAGTAGTAGTATTATCTCTATTTGCTATTAAAAAATTTGTTCTAGTTCCTTGTGTAGAAAAATTACCTTGAGAAACTCCTGTACTGGAAGAGACAAAAGTTCCATTCCTATAGTTAGTAAGAGTGTTTCCACTAGAATAAACAACAATATCATAATACCAAGTATTTAATGATGGGTATGTAAAATCTACGGAAACTCTATTGTTAAAGTTTGATGTTCCAGATATGGTTGCCGCCCAGCTGGACGCCCCTCCCTGTCCTAAAGAAAATCCATTGTGGGGAAGAGAAGGTCTTCTTTCAAATAATCCTCCCCGTCCTCCTGCCCCAGTTAATTGATATATAAATCCAACCGTAAAATCACCAATATTAGGTGTTATTGATCCAACATCTCCATAATCATTCACCCCATCAAAACTCAAAGAACCTCCATTACTCCCCGAATACCCAACACCATTCACAAGAGTTCCATTATTACCATTACCACTCAAATCAGTCCAAGTGGTTCCAGATCCAGGATAACTTTTAGTATTCCCAGCATCAAGACATAATACAAGTCCGTCAGTTACTATACGAGGGTTATAATTTGTCGCCAACTCATTTCTCCTTTTTCTTTATGTATTCTTCAAGTTTCTTTTGTTTCTGTTTTTCACTTGGTTCATATCCTTTTCTTGTAATATGAAACTTAATATAAGTTTCTAACATTTGTTCTGGTGTTTTATTTACACACCCATTCTCTATCAATTCCTCTTCGTTTTTGTATTTATGTTAGACACCGAAACGACCACGAAGTGAGTTGAAGTTTTGTTGGATTTCTGATGCTGTGAGTGCTCTGTTGTATAATTGGACGAATGATACATTACCATTCCAATATTCTCCATATGTAGGATTTTTTCCTATAGAAGTTGTTGATGCTATTGAGGAGTCATAGCCTATATTTGCTGTAGAAATATCCAAAACATTATCTATATACAATCTTGTTCCAAATGAAGAAGACCATTGTGCCGTAAAGATATGCCAGTTTGTATCTTGTGCTCTTCCAGTGTAACTACTTTCTCCAGAAAATATTATAAATCTTGTTCCCTCTCCAGCACCAAATCCCCAATCATATCCAGCATTATCACTACCCCACAATTGTCTTCTTGCGGATGATGTTGTAGATAATTTTGCTCCCATAACAATAGTATATGAGTTTTCTGAAGAACTTTGAGTAAAGGGAAAGTTTAGATTTACATAATCATTAACCCCATCAAAACTCAAAGCACCACCATTACTACTATTATACCAAACACCATTCACAAGAGTTCCATTATTCCCATTACCACTCAAATCAGTCCACGTGGCCCCACTACCAGGGTATGATTTGGCGTTCCCAGCATCAAGACATAATACAAGTCCGTCAGTTACTATTCTTGGTGAATGTGCTAATGCCATTTATCAGAACCCCGCAAATCTTCTGTTTGGTGTTACTGGTTCTACAACAAACTCTTGTAACTCTTCTGGTAAATCACTTGCAAGAATAATATTTACATGCCAACCATCTTTCTTTGTTGGTTCTGATACTACAGTAATCTCACCAGTTTCTTCGTCAGTTTCATAAACACCATCATCATTCCAAATCTCTCCAACAATATCAATACCACCAGGAATATCTCCTACAGTATAAAAAGTTCTCACCTCTGTTGCTTCTCCTGTATCAGGATCAGTTTCTTCGTAAGTTCTTAAGTAATTTACTGCAGTTAATACTTGATCTGCTTCTTCTTGTGAAGCAAACTTTAGATAATAAGGAATGTAATTATTTGCCATGATAGTTTAGTTTATTTTTATTTATTGTGTTATGTACTGCAATGAAGTATCTTTTAGTATTCTTGGCCAGTAAGAGAGTTGAGAAATATGTCCGTAATAATAATTATTTCCTGCTCGTGCACCAAATTTAAGTTCCGTTGCTGGTGTTAAAGGAAATGTAGAATTACGATTTCCAAAAGGTGTAATATTACCATTTGCCCCAACTTTTTTTTGTGTTGGAGTATAAACGCTAACTGCTTTTACAAATGTTGGTGGCAATGATGAAGATGATGCAGAAATATTATCTCCATCAAAACATAGAATATTATTTGTGGGATCAATAACAATATATGCAGCAGTCGCATTTTGATTTGATACTATTCGCATTGAACTAACTCCACTATTATATCTATTAGCATAAGCATAAAAAGTTCCCTCATTTTGATTAAACCAGTTACCAAAATTTGCTCCTGTTATACTTGCATTATCTCTATTTCTAGTGTCAGTAGATCCATTGGTTGGAATATATGAAGATGGATGTAGTCCTACTTCTACTTGTAATCCCCATAAACTTTGGTTAGATGAAGGTCCGATAGTATCAATAACTATTTGTGGTGTTGTAGTTGCATTATCTGGTATTGTTTGATATACTCTCCAATGCCTATACCATCCATTTCCATATGGTATATGATATGTTGGAGTTACTATGCTATAACTACCACTAGCAATTCCACCCTGAGTAATATCCATATTATCATGAGTTGAAAATATAGATATTGTGTAATAAGTTTGCGCTACTACAGGTAAAGTAAAACTTTTAAAGATATAATCTGCAGATACTCCATTATTAACATAATTTATTGCTGTTGATGTTCCGTCTGGTGCAATAATTCCAGTTGTTTTAGTACATCTTTGAAAATCATTAAAAGAACTTGGCAAACTATTATTATTATAATTAGTTCCAGTATATTCCATTAATAATCCTAAACTTTCGCCAGTTTCTGGATCGTGATCAAATCTTGGTGTATCAATAGCAGCAGTTTGAATAATTCCATTACTATCTACATAAGTTGCGGTAGAACTGCGAGTGAATGTAATTAAATTATTACTACTCACATTATCAATTAATGATTTATTTGTAGCAAAGTCTAAATCTAATGATGCAAATTGTGTTGGATCATCTTTTAAACTTCCATTTAATGTAGTTGTCCATCCTTTACTAATAAGATTAATTGCAGGAACAGTAATATCTGGAGTTCCAGAAGAAGCATTATAGTCAATAGTAATATCTACGCCAGAAGCAGGTGCAGATTGACCAGACGTGTCAATACTATTGAGGATGTTTTCTACGGATGTGGAGGTGAGAGCAGAGCAGCTCTTCCAAGTATTGACAAAACATTCATTTTCTGGTGTTCCTGACCAAGAATCAAAGAAGTTGGGGGGGAAAGTAGTAAGACTACTGCAAAAGCGCCAAGCAGTGTTAAAGTTGGTCCCATTAGAAGTATCAATCAACGGGAAGCTATTGAGGGCATTGCAGTTATACCAAGTTAAGACAAAATTTGTTCCATTAGAAGTATCAATCTCTGGGAAGTTAGTTAAACTGGAGCAGTTGTACCATGCGCCATAAAAAATGGTTCCATTAGAAGTATCAATCTCTGGGAAGTTAGTTAAACTGGAGCAGTTGTACCAAGCATTGCTAAAATTAGTTCCACTAGAAGTATCAATTGCTGGAAAACTTGTCAAACTTGTACAAACTCTCCAAGCAAAACTAAAATTAACACCAGATGATGTATCAATTAATGGGAAACTTGTCAAACTCGAAAGTCCTCCCCAAGCACTAAAGAAACTTGTGCCAGATGATGTATCAATTAATGGGAAACTTTTTAAACTTGAACAATTATACCAAGTATAATAAAAGTTATTTTCTAATGAAGTATCAACCGTTGCATCAAATACTTCAAGATTGCTACATCCCCTAAAAGTTTGATTTCCATCAAGTTTCATACTTTCTGGAGCAGGACCAAGTGCAATCACTTTCGTCTCGTGAGTGTTATTATCGGCAATACTAGGACTAAAATAAGTTCCACTATCCAACCTAAAACCAATCTCGTGATATCCACCACCGTTACTAAACGTATGATCACTTGTGGTCAAAGTCTCCACTGTACCATCACCCCAGTCAACCGTTACTTGACCATCAGTAGTGAAGTTAGGAAGACCAAAACTGCTACCAATAATTCTCCATCTCCAAAAGTCATCTGTCCTGCCAGATACAGAATTAATTTGTGCTTGACTTAGGTATTGACTATAAACAGAAGTTCTTTCAATTCTAGGACCAACTAAAGATAAAGTATTACTACCACCAGAAGAACCAAATGGTTTGTTAATAATAGTAAAATTATCTATGTTGTAAATATTAGAATTGACAACATTAGCCACATCAGCACGACGAGTTACTGATCCAGTTGTTGTTGGTATAAAAGAAGTTGGAAAAGACCCTATTTCTATTTGAGCACCCCATAAGTAAAAAGTAGCAACATTATCTACACTACTAGTTCCAAATCTTATTCCAACATTTGCATTTGTTTGAGATGATGTGTTTATTACCATATAAAGTCTATACCAACCATTTGGATATGAAATATAACCCTTTATAGTTGGAATATTTCCATCAGTAGTTTCTGTTAGAGTATCCAATTGCAATCCCCAAGATGCATAAACTGGAGATACTCCAGAATTTGCAGAACCAAATACAACTCTAGAGGATGTTCCAGACCCACTTACTAATTTTACAAATACACTTTGTATTTGTGCTTAATGTTGGAAATTGATCTAATGTATTGTAAGTATTTGCTGTATTTGTTGTAACTAAATCTGCAGTTAAAGTGCCATCTGGAGCAATTCCTTGATTAGCAGTTATAGAGATGTTGTTTTTCTGCCAGATATTAAACTGCTCACTATAAGTAAACAAGTTAGTCCTACTCTCCTCAATCAACAACCCAAGACTTTCTCCAGTCTCTGGATCATAATCAAACCTTGCTTCATCAGCAGCAGCAGTTTTAATTAACCCATCTTCATCAACATAAGTAGCGGTAGAAGATCTTGTAAAAGTAATACGAGGATCTAACCTTCTTGCGCCTTGAAAGTTAAGGCGAAGTGTTGGGTCAATATTTGGAAAGTTTTGAGATATTGACATAGTTACTTGGTGAGGTTTTGGAGTTGAGAATCTGTGAGTCTTTGTGGGTAGTAGGCGAGGCGGGCGATGCTTAGATTTGTAGGGTCAAATACAGCTGTATCAACGGTTGGTACTGTTACAGAAGTGTCAGACGCATAACTTGTGCCGTTTGCGAAAGCAGAGTAATCGTTATTCGCTATTGCGACTGCTACAGAGTTAGTTTCGGTGGGAGTAAAGAATCGATAACCATCAATCTGTTGTACGCTCCCCGTAACTACACTTGCGTAAATTTGTGTGTTTCCGCCTCCATTAGTAACGCCAACTGAAATACGGTTAGTACTATCGTCATTTTTGACTCTAAATGGTCGTCGGAAGTAACCCCAAGGTTCACTCCACTTTTTATGGAAGTTGAGGACAAATGCCCCTTCATTTTGATTATACCAACTACTAAAATTAGTTCCTGTGATACTTGCGTTGTCTGGTTGTCTGGTAAATTGAGAACCGCTGGTGGGGATGTAGGAGGTTGGGAATTCATACTTTTCTATTTGTAAACATGCGATATCATAAGTTGTTCCTATAACATACGTTGGAGTATGCGCTCTATTAACTCTAAAAAAGGTAAGTCCGCTTTGAATGCCATATGTAAATACTTTAGTAAACTTTTTCCATTGAGAATCTATATTAAAAACTTCTGCCTCTTGATCTGGATTTGATATTCTGATACTATCCAGAGTTCCATTCGGACATCTTGCATAAAATGTTACAACAAATTTATCTCCAATAGAAAGACCAGTATTATTATAAGAGATAGCATAATTCCATTCTGGAGATGCTGTAGTTCCAATTCTTTCCCATCTTATGTAACCACCACCTTGTGGTCCTCCTTCCGTGAAACTTGTCCAAGTCCACTGAGACGATTGAATTAATCTGCCCAAAGTCATCGTTTCTGATGTGGTATAGTAATTAGTCCTCTGCTCCTCAATCAACAACCCCAAAGACTCACCAGTCAAAGGATCGTGATCAAACCTTGCCTCATCAGCAGCAGCAGTCTTAATTAAACCATCAGCACCAACATAAGTACCAATACTTGCTCGTTCAAAAGTAATGCGTGGATCAAGAGTTTTTGATCTCGCAAAATTTAAATTGAGTGTGGGTCTAATATCAGTAAAATTTTGTGAGACTGACATAACATTTTTTGATTATTTAGTGAGGGTTTGGAGTTGATCGTTTGTGAGTCTTTCTGGGTAGTATAATAGTTGTTTTATGTGTCCGTTTGTTTGATAAGTAGCAGATGGTGATGACCCTATATTCATTTTTGTTGCAGTTGTTGAATATGTAACTGCTCCAGTAATTGAAGTTTCTAAAATTCCATCCGATGCTGCAGAGACATATGTGCTGTTTTCTATAGAAATGGCATATTTACTAAAATTAGTATATGTATCAACTAAAGCAGTAAAAGCATTATATGCTCCTCCAGTAACTCCAAAATATCTAATAGTTCCAGAATTTCCATGTTCCATAGACCAAGACTCGGTTGTAGCAAGTCTTCCATAACCAGAAGGAAAAGATGTAAGTCTCCCTCCATCATATTCTACAAGGACAGTACCTTCATTTTGATTATACCAACTACTAAAATTAGTTCCTGTAATTTTTGTTATATCTGGTTCTCTGGTTACTGTAGAACCGCTGGTGGGGATGTAGGAGGTTGGGAAGGATCCTAATTCTAATTGAGCGCCCCAAATCATCCAAGTACCACCACCATCTTCATCTCCAGTTCCTACATCTCCTACATTATTTGTAATAATAATACGAGCAGATCCAGCACTATCGGCAATAACTACTCCACCAAATCTTTTCCATTCTGTTGTTAATGTAGTTTGATATGTACCAGAAGCCCCAGTTCCATTTAAATTAGAACAGTAAAGTATAACTTTTGTAGCAGCAAACCAAGCAACGTCTTGTGCTCCAACTGCAGTTCCTGTTGTAGTTCCTATGGCGTTATTGTTAGTAAAATATGTTAATTCTTCCGCTGTCAACCCTTTTACATAATAACTAACATAATAAGTTCCTCCAGGAGTTAATCCAGTCATATCTCTTCTGAGACCGCCTCCATTTGTATTAACAGATCCATGAAATATTCCATAAGCAACTCCATCTGGAGATAATGTTTGAGACGTTAAAAATGTTGGAGGATTCCATCCGCTCCATTCTGTAGGCAAAGATGTTGTAGTAATTTGAGAAAATGCACTATTAGTAAACAAATTAGTCCTACTCTCTTCAATCAACAATCCAAGACTCTCAGCAGTCTCTGGGTCGTGGTCAAATCTTGGTTCATCTGCTGCAGCAGTCTTGATCAAACCATTTGACGCAACATAAGTACCAATACTACTTCTTGTAAAAGTAATTCTTGGATCAAGTGTTCTTGAATTAGCAAAGTCTAATACTAAAGATGGCCAAACATTTGGAAAATTCTGATTGATGCTCATTTTAAGTACCTGCTTCTACTGCATCAATAACTTCTTGTGGTGTTGCATCAACAACTACTTGTGCTGCTGCTCTTTCATCCTCGTCTTTTACAACTTCAGGATTTCTGATCGTAGTAGTAACAGATTCCATAGTCTCTTCATCAAACTCAGTTACTTCAATAAACTCTTCAAGAGGTTCAATAGCAGTTTGAGTAATTACATTCTCCGTGACTTCTTCAGTTTCAATCTCACCAGTTTCTTCGTTGAAGACTTCTTTAGTTTCAATTACAATATCTTCACGAATCTCTGGAAGACCTTCCAGTAGAATATACTGAGAGAGTCTTTCTGTTGCCTTAAGATATCTTTCGGTTTGTAAATCAAAGATTGCTTTATCCTGTCTTGCTTGAAGTTCAGCAGCATCCATAGTTGCCTTTGGATACTTATCTTTGACTTCTTGAATAGATGCCTTCCAAGCATCTACACCTTCGTGATAGATTTGGTCAAACTGATCAGCATATGATGGATACTCTGCATCTCGCTGTCTTTGATACTCGTTAATTTCTTCTTGGTATTCCAGTTCAGCAACCTTTTGGACGATTTCTTCTTCTGATGGTTTTGGATCATCAGTATACCAAGTTGCAATTTTTCCACCTTCAACTACAAAAGAAAAATTTGGATTGATTGAAAGTAATGCTTTACTGATTTGCTTTGATGTTTTATTCATTGTACTATCTCCATAATATATCCATTTGAATAGTAATCTGTATTACCATCAGTTGAATCAATTTTTTGATTGAAATGAGTTGCTGAGGTATTATTGCGTTTATTATAATAAATTTTATATTCCACTCTCGTTCCTGGTGGTTGATTATGGGCATCTAAATATACCATTGTTGTTGTAGTTGTTGCTCCATAATCATCAGTACCTTCAGTAAAAAACATTCTGCTTTCTGTTAGTGCATTTGTAAATCCAGCATTGGCATCATTTCTAAAAAGTTTTAGAAATCCATAAATGTTTGAGGCAGAAGAAGCATCGTGTTCTGCACTTACACTGCAACAATATAGAAGATAACTATTTTGATATTTTGGGTAAATTACTCCAGATGTTGCTGCAATTGCGTTCCAATTAGAAGAAGCACTTGCACCACTTACCGAAGTATCTGTTGCACTATTAATTCTCACTACTTGAATCACACTCCCAGCAGGCATCTTCTCATACGGAACATGTCCAAAGTCAAGTTCTGAAAGTTTCTCCCTGATGTTAAATGCTGGTTTTTGTATACGAACTGTCATACTACTGCTCTACAATTAATCCGTCGCTTGCGCTAATAGCAGTCGTAACTGCCGTAGTAGTATTATTTATTCGTCTTAATCCTTGGAAATCACTTCTACCAGATGATGTTCCTACATGGAGTAAATCAGTATCTTCGTCATACGCAAGTGCTGTAACTGCATCAGAAGATCCATAAAGTGTGCAAGCAGCATTCTCTTGGAAGAGTACCTTTTCGTCCTCGTAGATTTTACTTAATTGATCTTCGGAAATTGCAGAATCTGATAGACGGAGTAAGGATATAAACCCTTGATCCAGAGCATCATCACCAATTCCCTGGGCAGCTGCGGCATTTCCAGCGCCTCCTATTCTTAGTGTGCTAGTAGAATTGCCAATTGATCCTCCTGCAGAGTCGGAATCAATTAGCGTTGCGTTATGGTAATAATATAAAATGCCATTTCTTCTAACGACAGAATATAAATTCCAACCAGTAGTGTAGGATAGAGGCCCTAAACTGGAATTATTTCCAACACCATTGATATAAACTCTAAAATCACGGCCATCCGTAGTTCCACCAGTTTGGATAATTAAATTGCCGCTATTTGATGAATTATTTCCATAAGCAAGAAATGTTTCATAATTCCTAATTCCTTTACCCCAGCATAAAAAACTAAAATCTCCAGTACCAATACTTAAATTTTCTGCTGGTTGTTGAAAATAATTACTTGGACTACTAAACCCGCTATAAGCAACCAACTCGGCAGCAGTTGCTCCAGAACCAGCAACAGGACTCTTAGTGACTGTTCCGAATACTTGGAGTCCTTTGGCGTTTACTGAGCGGTCTTCTTCTGCGAGTTTTAAAGAAATATTATCAAAAAATGCTACGCCCTGATTATTAACTGCAAAAATAATAGATGTTATAGTAGTTGTTGCTGTTATATACCTTGTATATGTTCCGCTTGTGGTCCCATAATCACTGTGTTGTGTAGGCTGTGTTCCAGCACCAGCAGAAGCGTATGAACCAGCATAGTGACCCGCTAAACCAGTATCAAAAGAAGATGTGAAAGTAAATTGTAGAATATATTGTTTACCAATTTCCGTAGATATTTCTTGAACTGCAGAAGACCAACCACCAGCATTTGCAGTGTCGTCAACTCTTAATCTATTAGAATCAACACTTATCACTGAATTATATGCAGTCCACCCACTAATATCAGTATCAAAAGTTCCATTAGTAACCAACTCTGTCCCAGTTACATTCGTAGCATCAGTATCAGACAGGAAAGCACCTTTGATATCTCCGTGCATCCATCCTGTGTTGTAGTCAGATGTAACATATGTAACCATATCATTATTATTTGAAACTGATGTAGATGTTACGGGTTCAATCAAACTTACACCAACATCTGCCATTGCATAGCAATCACCATCAACATCAATAGGGTATAGAACTCTTGTGTTAAAAGTATCTCCACCGTTTATTCTCGGATAATTTACAAATGTTGAATACCAACGATATAATGATGCGTTATTATCGTACTCTGAAAGATCACCACTTGGAATATTAACAACGAATACATTTCCAGCACTAGTACCTCCAGCACCAAGATCTCCAGTAAACATTATTCTATGATGTTTAGTAAATGAAATATCATAACATTTTCTAAGACCATTACTATCAATTATATCATAAACAGTCCCATCATCCTTAATCACACTCACACCACCATCAGTCGCAACGGCAATGGTGGGGATTGGAAGTCCAGTAGCATCGTCAATGGGTGCGTTTGGTAGCACAGTCATTGCTACATCGTTAATATCTGGATTAACAATACGAATAATAGGTCCAAATTGAGTTCCACGAGAAGTTGTACTTACATTTCTATTTGCTATTTCATTTAAAATATGAGGACCAAAATAACCACCTACTTGGTAAAGAAGACGATTATCTTTAATAAAGTCTATAATATAAACTCCACCATCATCTGATGCACCATCTCTTGTTCCAGTAACCAATTTTGCATTAATCATAGATGATGATGTTAAATTTTCCGCCGAGTTCACACCTATCATTTTTCTATTTGGTGAGTTGTACCCAACATTAAATTTCATCCACATTGGCATATCGGGGTCATCACCGTCATATATAATTACTTGTCCATTATCGCCAGAATTAGTTGTCACAATTACAGCAACAGCAGGAAACTCTCTTCTACTTCCTCTAAACCCTGTATTCAGTGTCTCATTATACCAAGAGGTGTGTTGAGTTCTCTTTCTCCAAGCACCACCATCAGAGTCCTTACGGGTGTCATACACAAAGACATCTACAGCAGTATCAACAATACTTGCATCTAAGTTATCAAAATTAACTTCTCCAAGTGATCCGTAAAATGCCATTTGATACTTACCTTTAATTATTGTTCTGCAATTAGTCTATTAGA
>Ga0208428_1000552_pt1 | contig 16883 bp, 9 predicted proteins | sample DEB08_DNA_11_FD_184535 | JGI IMG/M metagenome (GOLD analysis project Ga0208428, IMG submission 184535) | Aqueous microbial communities from the Delaware River and Bay under freshwater to marine salinity gradient to study organic matter... | ecosystem: Environmental > Aquatic > Marine > Coastal ... | reverse complement strand
GTTTGAAAAGTCGTTGATCCCAATGTTTGATGAATTTTTTTGGCAAATAATGGTGCCTCTCTCTGCTAATAAATATTTATAACAAGGAGAAACAAATGCAAAAAGAACAAGCACAACAACTAGCACACAAAGTCCAAATGATGCAGAAGCTCAAAGGCGATCGTTGGCATGCGGAACCTTTTATGGTTACCACTAATCAATACACCAAAACAAGATTTGAACAGGATGAAAACATAACATCAACAGAACTATTGGAGCGTTACGGCGGTAACCTATTGAAGTTTAGGGAGCAGTGCGAAAAATACGGACCATCACACACAGAAGAAAACCTATATGTAGAAGACGAAGACGATGTAGAAAGCTGGATATCAGACGAGTATGTGTACATGGAATGGTTAGACACATTGGCACAAACTGATGAAACCATAGTACGCAATCTGCTCAACGGTGTAGACTTTTGTGCATGGGTGCAGGAACGCATTGACGACAATGGCAACAACACATACCCAGAATTGAGGCGGGTATTACAGTCAGTCAACGACAGCCGTTTGCCATAAATACATGCACTACGCAGGAGGTAACATGGCATACAAAATGAAAATGTACAAATCAAAGAGTAAAAAAAGCAAAAAGTCTAAAAAGAAAACATACAAGAGCAAGAAAAAATATTAATGGCAGAAAAAAAACCACTTAATAAACCTATGCGTACACCAGGCGAAAGCAAAAAGTTTAAGGTGTATGTAAAGAATCCATCAACGGGCAACATCAAAACAATCCGTTTTGGTGATCCCAACATGACTATAAAGAAATCAAACCCAGCACGGCGCAAATCATTTCGTGCTAGGCACAAATGTAGCACAGCAAAAGATAAAACCACAGCAAGGTATTGGTCGTGCAGGAATTGGTAACATTCAACAAGTTTGTGTACCGCAAATACAATTTAAAAGCACATACCCTAAGTATGTACCTTGCAACACAACACAATGCACTAGCAACCTTGCGTGATTGGTTTGCTGATTATCGTGCATACTGTAATCAACATGACTAAAAAAATTATGATAACAACACTTTCTATCTATTGGATAGTGTTGTTATTGATGCACATACTAAATTAAAGATAAATAAGTTTGTTGAAGCGGGATAACACTAACTAGTGCCCCAACACAACAGGGTTTAAACTATAGTTTAGAACTGATTGTGCAGTAAAGAGAACTTGCAAAAGCCTTGAAACCACAGATCAACAATTCCAAATTTTTAGTTAGTTTTTAAATTAATACTTACACAAGGAGAAACTTACTATGGCAGTAGGCGGAACAGTATCAAACGCATTTATCCAAATGTGGTCTGATGATGTAACTCACCTAGCACAACAAAAAGCATCAAAATTACAAGGTGCTGTTAGAACTGTGCGTGGGGTTGTTGGATCTCAGTATAAATTCCACACACTAGGTAAAGGCGGATACATCAAAAACAAATTGAGAAATGCAGACATTTTACCAATGTCAGATTCAGCATCTTTCTCACCACCATCACACGGTGATTCATACACAGGCTCAACAGCGGCACATGCCACTGTAGCGGCTACTATGAACTCGTTTGTTACTGGTGAATACATTGAAGACATAGATCAACTTAGAACAAATGTTGATTACAAACAATCATACCAAGGTGCTATTGCGGCCGCTCTTAACAGAGCATACGATAATGAACTTATCGCAACTATGGACGCGGCAACACCAGGTACAACTGTAGACGCAACAGCGGCTGGTCTTACCAAAGCAAAACTTATTGAAGCGGCAGAGGCAATGAACTTAAAAGACATTCCTATGGGCGACAATAGAATTCTTGTTATTTCACCAAAAGCGTTAACAGACATGATGACTGATACTACATTAGTATCAAGTGACTATGTTGCAACACAAGGTTTACAAACTGGTTTTATTCCAAACATCATGGGATTCAACATTGTTGTATCAAACTTGTTAACAAACACAGGTGCATCATCAAGCAGAGCTTGTTATGCGTTTGACCGTAACTCTATTGGATGTGCAATTGGTAAGGACATTACATCAAGATTTGATTATGTACCTCAAAAAGTTGCTCACCTAGTAACAGCAGAATTTACACAAGGTTGTGCAGTGATTGACACTGACGGCTTAGTGCAGATTGATGTTGCTGAGTAATACGAACTATGGTTTAGGGCGTACACACGCCCTAGACTGCTAATAAATATTAGTAGAGGATACATTCATGAGCATGACAAAAGAGAAAATAGCATCACAGGCACTTATAAGATTGGGTGCTACACCCATTACAAGTTTTACAGCCAACACTAGAGAAGCGAGTGTAGTTTCTACTATGTACGATACTGTAAAAGAAAGTTTGTTTAGTTATGCAAACTGGAATTTTGCTACTAAAAAAGTTGCACTTGCACAATTATCAGAAACAATTTTAGACAAAAGATACACAAAAGTTTACGCATTACCATCAAGCATAGTCAAAGTAGTTGGTTTGTTTGATGCTAACGGCTTTTATGACACAGAATATTCAATAGAAAACAACAAAGTATACACAACACTTGGAAATGCAAACTTGGCATACATTGAACAACAAGCGGAAGCAGATTTTCCTGCATTCTTTTCAGAAGTTCTAGTAGCAAAGTTGGCATTTGAAATGTCAGAAGCAATCACTGGTATTGGATCTATACATGAGCGACTTTATCAAGAGTTTCAACAAAAGTTGAGACAAGCAAGAATTAGTGACGGACAAGAAAATCCACCTAGTTCAATAATTGGAACAGGAAGTTTGATTAGAGCTCATCAAGGGCAGTACATAGTGAGAAGTTAATGACATTAAAACAGACACAATTTTTATTTACAAAAGGTGAAGTTGGCCCTTACATGGAAGCAAGGGCTGATACCAACATATACAAGGCAGGTTTACGCACATGTAAAAACTGGTTAATACTTCCGCAAGGTGGTGTTAAACGCAGACCTGGTTTTGAATTTATTGATGACCACCCTGTAACCAATCCAAACGGACCTGATGCTGGTTTTGACACAGCAAGTAGATTGATTCCTTTTAATTTTGGTAATGAACAAGAGTATGTGTTGGTGTTTGAACCCACTGCTGTGCATGTTTACAAAGATGATTATCATCAAACATCTATATCAACCGGCATACCATGGGACGCATCATCATTACCTGAATTAAAATACGCACAAACACTAGACACAATGATACTAGTGCATCCAACATTTAGACCATACAAACTTGTAAGGGGTGCAACGCACTCTAGTTGGACTTTAAGTGTTTTAGATTTTGATTATGTGCCACTTACTAACTTTGCATTTGACAGTGGCATAAATGTTACAGCAGTTTCTACATACGGCAGTGGACATCCACAAGCAGGCAGTGGTAATGTTGAAGCAGGTGCAAATGTACAATTAGATTTAAGTGGCGGAACATATCAGTGGACAAATGCTAATTGGCCAGATGGACATGTTAATCAACACATTTCTATCAATGGTGGACTTGCAAAAATACATCAAGTCAACAATGGCACAACAGCATACTGCACAGTTGAAGAAGAATTAGTTAATGATGATGATGTACTTAGAGATGAATGGGACATTGATGCATTTTCAAATTTATCAGCAACATATGGTGGCGGTTGGCCTAGAAGCGTAACCTTTCACCAAAACAGATTAATATTTGGCGGTAGCAGAGACAAACCACAAACTATATTTGGCAGTCAAAGTGCATCATATTTTAATTTTAAACCAACCACAAAAACAATTGAAATAGAAAAAACTACAACAACTTCATCAGGCACTAGTACAATTACAACAGAAGAAAGAACAAAAGGTAGTATCACAGATGACGCTGGACTAACTTTTACAATGGCCAGTGATGAAGTAAATATTATCCATCATTTAGTTTCTGTACAACAATTGTTTATTTTTACAAGTGGTGGTGAATGGTTGATGGAAGGTAATCCCGTAACACCAACCAGTGTTAACATCACAAGACAAACTAACTACGGCATACTAAACAATCATCACAAACCTGTTATGGTTGATACAGAAGCAATGTTTTTGAGTGGACAAAAAGAACTTAGAGCTTTTGCATACAACTACAACACAGATGGTTATCAAGCAAAGAACTACACACTTGTTAGTCACCATATAATTAACACACCAAAAGATTTATGTTTTGTTAGATCATTTGCAGACACAAATTCAAACTATGTGTTTGTAGTAAATGGTGATGGCGAAATGGCAGTTATGTCAATCAATGTTGAAAAAGATGTATTGGGTTGGAGCAGAATTGTAACAGACGGAACTTTCCTTGCTTGTTGTGAAGTTGATAACGACTTGTATGTACTTACAAAAAGAACAATTGATAATACTGAAAAAGTTTATTTAGAAAAAATGAGTGACAGAGAATTTTATGTGGACTCATATTTGGCAGAGGAAACAACTTTACAAAATGATTTAACACTAGACCATTTACCAAACACAACTGTAAGAGTTGTTGCAGATCAAAGCGTTCATGCAAATGTAACATTAGATGCAAATGGACAAGGTAATTTAACTGGAACATTTACAAATGTTGTGGCAGGATTGCATTATGATTCAGCAATAGAAACTTTACCTGCAACTGTAATTGTTAACCAAGCATACTCACAGCGTGGTGAAAATATTACAAAGAAAAGAGCAGACATAATTTTAAACAACACACAACAACTTAAATTTGACGGATATGATGTTGGCTTTGAAACATTCAATTCAACAACAATAAATTCTACACCAACAACATACACAGGTACAAAAGTTGTTTACTTGAGTGGCAGTGGTCCTGACATAACACTAACAGCAAATGTTGATGAGCCGTTGAAGTGTACAATATTAGGCGCAACAATTGAATACAAAGTGCCACTTGGGACACAAGGATAAGTATACATAAGGGAAACGAACAATGAGCTTTTTACAACCAATTTTAGCAACACAAGTAGGAACAACCACAGTTGGAAGTTTATTAGCACAATCAGTGCCATATATCGTTGGTACTGTTGCTATGACACAAGCCTATGGACAAATGGCACTAGGTGATGCTGAAGCAAAATTAACAGAGTACCAAGCACTTAACATGGAACAAGCAAGTGCTATTAGAAGCAGTGAAAGAAAAAAGAATATGCGTAAAGCAATTGGAACACAACTTGCGTTGTATTCATCTGCAGGCATTGATGTAACACAAGGTACACCTGTTGATGTTATGAAAGACACAGCAAAGGATTATGCATACGATCAGTACATAGATAATTTTGAAACACAAAATAGAATTTACAGCAACATGCTACAAGCCAAATTCCAAAGAGCGGCAGGTAGACAAAAAGCAGTTGGTAGTTTGTTAGACTACGGTACTAGATTTGCATTGAGAGGATAATATGAAAACAGACCCGTTAGACCCAGTAACAGGCAGAGTAAGAGGCAGAGGCGCTAAAAACATGAAAGTAAACACGCCACAGCCACAAGCACAAGCAAGTTTTGTAAGACCACAGATACAAGACAACATAACACCATTATTAAAAAAAGTTGTTAGTGCAGGCAATGATTACCTTGATAAAAAAGCCAGTGCAGAAGGATTAGAACAAGGCACAGCAGATATGGCCGCTTCAAAAAATTTTGAAAATGCAAAAACAAATTTAACAAAAGCAGAATCAAAATTTAACACAATTAGAGGTAGTGCATACAAAGAAGGTGCAAGATTGGCGTTCATAGTCAAGGCAGAAAATCAAATGACAGAAGGCCTAAACATAATTGAAAGAGAAAATTTAGACAGCCAAAGTTTTACAAAAGCCGCTGAAAAATACAAACAAAAATTTATTAAAAACCTACCATCAAACATGATGACTGGTATCACTCAAACATTTGACAAAGCAATTATGGAAAAAAGAATTGCACTTGAAAATGCAGAGTACCAAAAAGAAGTTGCAGAAAATACAAAAGTATTACTTGATCAAGTTGTATCAAACACAAACAATTTTGTAACAGCATACAAAAATGGTGAGGATGTTGAAAAGATGGTTACTGACAATATGGTAATTATCAATTCATTATACAACAATCAAAAAGTTATAAACTTAGATACTGTAAGCAAATTTATTGACACAGATTTTAACAATCTAGCACAAGCAATGATTGAAGCAGAATTTGAAAGTGAAACAACTGTTGAAGGAAAAAAAGCATTTGTTGAATCACTATTGAAAGATGGTGGTGCTGACATAATCAAAGACATACACAAAATATATGGTGATGAATTAAAAGCAGTATTTCCAAAATTTAAATATCCAAACAAAATAAATGAAAGTTTGATTAAAAGTTTAACAACTGGTTTTACAGCAAACATCAATGGTGACATAAAAAAATACAATTACGAAATAAACAAATATAAAAAAACAACAAATGTAATTTTAGAACAAGCGTTAGAAGATGACATTTCAGTTGATGATGCTTTACCAGATTCAGTTATCTTTCAAACAATGAACAAATATTTTGCTAACGAAGATGATATAAAATCAATTACAGACAACAAGGCATTGTTTGCATTAACACAAGAATACACATCAGGTTGGAAAGACATGAATGTTGGTACACTTGGTGTTACAATAAAACAACACAGAGAAGACATAGAAAAATACACAAATTCTACAAATTCAGAAGATCAAACAAAACTAGTTGCACTTAATACTGCAATAGACTTTTTAGAAAGAAAAGAACAAGAACTAAAAACTTTATTACAGAGAGATGCAAATTTTTATGAAACATTAGAGTTTGAATCATTTGATAATCAAAATCCTGAACATGACGCAGAATGGTTAGCAGAAAGACAAAAAAACGCCGCAATACATATGGGTGTCCCTGTTAACATTGTGCCAATTATGAATCAAAAAGAAATGGGATCTATTGTTGCTGGTTTACAATCAAAAAACTTAGACGAAATGCGTAGCACAATACAAGCAATCAAAACATTAGAAATAGATAAAAATATTAGATTGTACAATTCAATATTTACAGTTGATGGCATTGCAAAACATTCACGCTTGTATGAACTTGCTATGACAACAGAAGGTGATCAACAAAATTTAATTATGGAAATGATTATTACAATGGACGAATACAAAGAAAGCGTGCCTGATCAAGAAAATTGGCAAAAGGCGGGGCTAACAACTGTTGATAGTTTGAATCCAAAACTTTTAGCAGACCCAGATTTTATGGCAGAACACGCTGACAAAAGTATTATTGAAAGAAACAAAGTTTTAGAATTTTACAAAGCAGTTATATTGCATCAGTTTGGTGCTAATCCAAAGAAAAAAGGCATGACATATGACAATGCAAAAGCACAAGCAGATCAATTATGGGCAAGTGGTTGGAAAAAATTATCAATTGCAAATGGTAGTGTTGATATAAGTGTTGGACAAATTGATGGCAACACAATTACTGAGGAATCATTAAACGCAACAATTGAAACTGCAAACAGTTCATTGGAAGAGCCAATTGACAACCTAAGTTTAAATATTGCAAACAGCAACAACACATTAAGTGAGATAGAAGATGCTGTCAAAGATGGCACAGTTTGGCAACAACAAGGTGATGAACTTATACTTACACAAAACAACAGTGATAGTGATTTAGGATTTGCTGGGACTGGTGTTACACAAATAAATCCTGCAAATGAAAATGGTGAACAAACAGCAACTGATGTTAAAATTGATTTAACAAACAACACAAATGAAAGTGACACACAAAGCACTACAACAAACAAACATTCAGGTCCTGCTTGGAACAAAGATTTTATTATAAAAGATTTCAAAGACAATGATTTGGTTATAAAAAACAATGAAGATGTTGATGCTGAAATAGATGAACAAGTTATAGAAGTTGGTAAAGAACTTGATGTACTACGAGCTAGTTTGTCAGAAGTTGAAACAAGTATAAAACAAATCAAAAAAGAAACTTTACAAGGTGGTGCAGATAGAAGTGATGAACTTGAAACACTAGAAAATTTAGCGGCAGAAAGAAAAGAAGAAATTGCAGATTTAGAAACTGTGTATGGTCCTATAACAGGCAAAATTGATAGAAATGAATTAACAGAAAACTTTTACAAAAACATACATCTTGAAAACAATTACAATGCACCTGGTGTAAAAAATGTAACAGCACACACTGGCATGAAAACTACACAAGTTATGAATGGTATATTTTTAAAGAACATACAAAAAGGTGCAACATGGACAGAATGGGAAATGGATTACCTATCAAAATTTGGTGACTATCAATTGTTAGCCAACAAAGAAATTAGAAAAGAATTTATTTCACAATGGAACTTTATTAGAGAAAATGGTGGCTATGCAACCAAAGGCACAGGTGCAAAAGTATCACCAGCAGTTAGTACATATTTGATTCTAAAAAATATTAAGAAAGAAATATTTCCTAAAATGACAGAAGATCAAATCAATGACATGAACTACTGGGAAGAATACAAACAAATGAATTTGTGGGAACAGTTGCTTGAAACTAGAACTTTACCAAGGATGTAAGGAGACACTATGACAAAGTATAATGTAAATTGGTCTAGTGTTGATCCTATACAACAACCACAAGCACAATCCACACTAGGACAAAATATAATAGCACCGTTTCGCAACAGCAGAAACTGGAGCATACTCAATCAATTAGAAGCAACAGCAAATGAATTTGGATTGCTAGGTGATCAAACACCTATTGCAGAAGAAGATTGGACACCATCACATGAACTATGGCGTCCTAACACAGAATGGGATCCAGAATTGACAGTGGCTGGTGCATTGCAACAAGCATACACATATGATTTAGAAACATACAATTCAGACATATACAGAAGAGCAGGCACTTTAGGTAAAATAACAAACATTGTGTCTGGCTTGTTTACTGACTTTGTGATTGATGAAACAAACTTAATTCCGTTTGCAGGCGGGGCATACAAAGGCATAAAACTTACACAAGGATTTTTAGCAGGTGCTAAAACTGGTGCAAAAATTGGTGCAGGATTTGGAGCACTACAAGTTGGTATGAATCCATATGTAACAGAAGTAAGAGGATTACCACAAGCAGACTCAAGTGAACTAGCAAAAATGTTTTTAATATCAACACTTGCTGGCGGTACATTTGGTGGCATTGGTGGCGGTATTGGTGCTGGCTTACGAAAAAGAGCATACGACAAAGAAGTTATTGATTTTTCAAATGTTAAAGATGATGACGCACCTATGACGCCTAAACAACAAAAGAAAATTAACAAATTAAAAGATGGTGAAATAAAAATATTAAAGAAAAACTTTTTCAATGATGACTATGGTGCAATGGATTTTCCAAACATAAGTTTAAAAAATTCTGCAATATCTCAACCTATGTATTTTGACAAAGATGGATTTGCTACAACGGCTGACAACGCATTTATTATACTAGAACCAAGTGAAACGGGTGTACTAAATTTAACTGTTAGAGAACTAGACAACAGAGTGTTGAATGCAATTGCAAACAACCTAGTTGATGACAGCATTGCCATAAATGCAAAAAACTTTGGTAATGGAGAATATTTTAAAGTACTACCGCGTGAAAAAATTGTTGCTGAAAGTGTTTCAGTTGTAGAAAAAAGAGCAGGTAAAGATGATAGCGATATTACTAGAACACCTAATGTACCTACAAAATACAAAACATTAAACGCCGCAAAATTTGAATGGGACAGAGCAGACGAAGTGCAATGGCCAAATTGGAAAGGTGAAATTGGCATAACAATAAAAAAAGGCGTTAGTGATGAATTTAGAATTACAAAAGATGAGCGTTATGTTTTTATTTTAGAAGAGCCCAAAGCAGGAACTACAAAAACAGAAGATGTAATCTTGTATGGTAAAGGCAAAACACCATCAGGCGAAAAAATTATTATTGGTGAAAAAACAGTTGAAACCACAACTACTAGAGTTGAAAGAAACGCATACGCAATTGAATACAGCGATAAAACAAACAAAATTAAAGGTTGGAAGATAGAAAAGAAAACAGGTAAAGAAACACCGTTGTCAGAAATGGAAGCGTCAGTTGTTTGGTATAAAGCAATGACTCGTCAAAAAAGAAAAAAATCAGATCCTTTAGTTTATGTATTGACAAAGAAAATGATTGATGAAGATGAATTTGAATTAACTGCAGAAGGCAGAGTTAACAATCTAAATTTTGGTAAAGAAGTTACAAAAGAACTTACAGTTCAACAAAGCAACAAAGCAGAAATAAAAAAATTACAAAAAGAAGGTTGGAAAATTAGTAAGAAAAAAACTGATCAAGCAAATGCTAAAAGAGAAACTAGCATTGATGAAATGTTGTTGGTGTTGAACAATCTTAGGTCACAGAAAAAAATAGAAACTATTGATGCTACAAACACACCTACAACAATAGATAAAACTGCAACACCAGAAGAACAAAGTATGCAAATGAAAGGTGATGAATTCAACAATGTAACTTTAGAAACACATGAAGACATGGCCAAAAGTTTAAACATTTCAAACAAAGACAGTGAAGCAATATTTGTATCTATCAAAGACACACAAAAATTAATAGACGAAGGACTTACACTTGGCAGAAGAAAAGACGAAGAAGTACACTACTATATGAAAGGCAATGGCATACAGCGTCGCCTGTACAGAACTTCAGAGCGTAATGACAATGGTGATTGGGTAAAACACGACAGAGAAGATATAACAAACATTAGAGATGATGTTGTTGCAAATGCAAACACCAACAATGCGTTAAATAAATTAAAAACTGCAGATGACACAGAAGCACTTGAATATATTAGATGTGTGCTTCAAACAAAATTAGGAAAAGCATAACATGGCATTAAATTGTAGAAACACTTTTACAGCAGGTACGCTAACTGCATTAGGACAAGAAAACATAAATGTTTTTGATGCACACCTAGAAACACAAATTGATGTGTTTATGGACGCATTAAATTTAACAAGTGAAAAAAGAGATGTTGTTGTACAAAAATTAAAAACAACGCCTGCTAAAAATGTATGGCGTGATTTAGATGATGACGGCATGACTGCATATGAATATGTACTTGATTACGCAACCAAAGAAGTTTTTAAAACAAACAAAGAACAATTTGCTAGAACATTTAGTAGCACAGTAAGAGCGGCACAAATTCATACTAGAATACAAGAAACTATGAATTGGTTTATGAGTGATGAATTTACCAAAGCAAAAGAAAGTATTAGCATACCTATACCAGGCTTAACAAATGCAATTGCAAATGCACACAAAGGCAAAAAAGAAGATTTATTTTTTCAAGTTATGATGGGCTTGTTAGCCAACAACAATTTTCAAAAAGGTTCTGGATTAGAAGATTTAGTAACAGCAAACATGGGTGCATATTTTTGGACTGGTGTTAACAAACACATGGAAGCAATAGATCCAAAATGGTATCACCAATTCAAAGTAAAAGACGCTAACAAAGATACACTTGTTAAATTTTTTGAAGACAAACAAGCACTAGCAAAAAATGGTGAAATGGCCAACAGCACAGGTGGTAATGGCATACACTGGGAATTGCACAAAAGAATGCACAAACAGTTTATGGATTTTGTTAAAGAAAATAATAGAAATGGTGGCGATGAAAATCAATACAACTATGCATCAAGACCTATATTTAATCCACAAAAAATTGAAGGCAAACGAGATGAATTTATAAATGAATTAGCAGAAGCAATTGACGACATAATGATTGAAAAAATGTTTCCAGGTGAAACATTTAAAGACATATCTGCAAAGAAAAAAGAACTAGCAACACAAGTTTATCAAGATGTAATTGATTACAAAGATACATCAATACAAATGACAGAAACACTTAACAAAAATGTTAGGTACATGATTTTCAACAGTGGTGAAGCAGAATTTAATTTGCGTAAAAAATATTCAACAGAGGATGCAATTAATTCTGTATATCATCAAATGGAACGAATGGCAGAACAAGGTGCGTTAACTAAATTAGTTGGTGCTAGTCCTACAAAATTTTTTAATGAACTATCTGGGTTAATGAATTCAAATGCAGAACTAAAAGGATTTGTTAATGGCGAAGGTCACAATATGTTTAAATCACATTTACTTGCTAGATATGATTACAGCAAAATAAACAAAAGCCAACTTGCAAGAACTTTTAGTATCATGCGTAATGTAAACTTGTTGCACTTGGGTTATGTAACAATGGATCAAGCATTAGTTGAACCATTTTTTGCATTAAGCAGATACATGACAAAAACAGATGTTGGCATTGTTGAGGCACTAAAAGCAACATTTCCTTATTTGCAAGACAAACAAAAAAGACAAGTAGCAAAAGATTGGGGCTATGCACTAGAAAGTATTATGGGTGCAAGTATCATGCGTTTTTATGGAACTGCAAAAGAAGGATTAACACAAACATCTGCACAAGCAATGACACAAGCATTTTCAAATAACTTTATGCGTTTTATGGGACAGCATTGGTTATCAGATGGACAAGCGGCAGGCGGTTTAGCATTGTTTAGAGGCATGGTTACTAAGGCACTCAACAGTGGTAAAAAATGGAAAACTTTAAAAACAGAACAAGCAGGATTTGTTAGAGAACTAGAAAGAGCTGGACTTACAGAACAAACATACAATCAAACTTTGCAAATGTGGCGCAACGGTGAATTAGCAACTGAAGGTAAATTTGACATAATGTTGTTGCGTGAAAAAGAAATGGAACTTGCAGAAGCAGGTGTAAAAACATCTAGAACAAGACAGTTTTCAACTTATGACGCATGGCACAAATATTTTGGAACACAAGTTGATGGCATGGCTAGAATTAGAGGTGGTGACATGGAGCGTATGCGTACAAGTTGGTACCAAACAGATGATGGCACTACAGCCGCAGTTATTAGAACATTGATGGTGTTTAAAACATTTTCATTTGGTGTTGGTAGAAGAGTATTTGGTAGAGCAATGCAAGATGGTGGCATGATGGGCGTTATGGGACAAGCGGCGGCCATTACAGTTTTTACAATGATACCTGCAATGATGTACATACAAATGAGAGAACTTTTAAACGGGCGTAACCCATACGACATAACAACCAAAGAAGGACTTGCTGATGTTGTAACTGGTGCAGTTACTAGAATGGGTACATTTGGTTCGTTGGCAGTTATTCCAATTGTCGAAATGATGATACAAAATTTTACAAAGGCAGGATTTGCAGAAGAACTATTTACATCAAGAGATTTTAGAGATGATGCATTTAGACAAATACTAGGTCCTGTATTTTCTGCATGGGCAAACTTGTTGATATTTGATGCACCGTGGGCAGGTGGTATGAGTAAACTAATTAAAGACCCACCAGCATATGCAAATAATTTAATAGAAGATGCTGTAAAAATTGCGGCACCAACTGGTCCAATTATTACAATGTTTAGATACATGTTGCTTGATGCAGTTGAAGAAGCATTGGATCCTCGTGCTTACAATCGCAAAATGAAATACAGAATGAAAGAAGGCCAAAACAGAATTGGCAACAATTACGAGTGGAACTTATTGGACTAAATACATAGGAACAAGGACAAACGATGGCAGTATCAAACACACAACCTAGAATTAGTTATACAGCAAATAACTCAACAACTGATTTCCCGTTCAGTTTTGAGATAATGAATACAACGGACATACAAGTTTATCAAGACACCACGCTACAAACATTAGGTACAAAAGCAGAAGCAGTTGCTTCTATAGCCGCAGGCGCAGTAACAAGTATTACTGTAGGAAACGGTGGTACCAATTACACAGTAGCACCAACGGTTGTCTTGTCAGGGGGCGGTGGTGCTAGTGCAACAGCAACAGCGACAGTAAGTAATGGCATTATAACTGGCATTACAGTCACTAATGGCGGCACAGGATATACAACTTCCCCAACTGTTTCTTTTACGGGTGGCGGCACAGCGTATGAAATAAATGACACAACTGAAGACACAGCGTCAACAGGTACGGTAACATTTAGAACAGCACCTGCAAGTGGTACATTAACAATTATATCAAATAGACAACCATTTAGAACAACTGATTTTGCAGTTGGTGGTACTATAACAGCCTCACAACTAAACAAAGAATTTGACAACATCAATGTTGCATCAAGAGACAATAAAAAATTTAGAGATCATACTATTCATATTACACCAACAGATGCTAGTAGTTTTGATGCAAATGGTAATGTTATTGTTTCACTAGCTATTCCAGATGTTGCAACTAGAGCAAACAAAACTTTTAAATTTGATAACAGTGGTAATTTAACTACACAAGATTTAGTAACATCAATAAATGAAATTACAGATGTAGACACAACTGGTGTAGCAAACAACAAAATATTAAAATACAATTCAACAACATCAAACTTTGAAATAGCAGATGATGAAGGTTGGGTTGGTACACAAAATTTAACAGTAACGAATGGCGTAAGCCTATTAACACCAAATGGCAACAGTGGCATAAGTTGGATAACAGATGGTGCATTTGGAACTGGTGTTGATTACATACAATTAAAAGACACAGCAGTTGATGGTAATTTAATACCACTTACAACAGACACAAAACAATTAGGTACTTCAAGTTTAAGATGGCAAGCAAACATTCATGATTTAAATGTTAATGGTACAATAACAGGCATTGACACTGATGATGTTACAGAAGGTACTAATTTATATTACACAGATGCAAGAACAAGAGCGGCTATTAGTGTTAGTGGTGATTTATCTTACAACAGCACAACTGGAGTAATTTCAACGCAAGGATTAGCAAGTTCAACAACTGATGATCTAGCAGAAGGTTCTACAAATTTATACTACACAAACACAAGAGTAGCTAATTATTTAACTAGCAATGGTTACGACACAGCAACAAACATCACAGCATCTATAGTTGATTCAGCACCAGGCACACTAGACACATTAAATGAACTAGCGGCGGCTCTAGGTGATGATGCAAATTTCTCAACTACAATAACAAACTCGATCGCAACAAAATTAGCAACAGCAGATTTTAATAGTACATTTGACACAAGAATAAATGCAACCAGCATTAATGCATTATCTGATGTAAACACAAGTGGTGTAGCAAATGGTAAAATTTTAAAATATGATTCAACAACAAATAAATTTATAATTGCTGATGACAGCAATTTTTCAAACGCAGATTTTGACACAAGATTAGCAACTAAAAACACAGATGATTTAGCAGAAGGCAATAATTTATACTATACACAAGGTAGATTTGATAGTGCATTTAGTGGAAAAACTGCAGATGATTTGGCAAATGGATCAACAAATCAATATTATACAACAACTTTGCACAATGCAGATTTTGACACAAGACTTTCAGCAAAGTCAACAGATGACTTAACAGAAGGCACAAATTTATACTACACAGACGCAAGAGCAGATGCGAGAATAAATGTTGCAGACATTGATTTGTTAAACAATGTAACTGTTACAAATATTCAAAACAATGACATTCTTATTTTTGACAACACAACATCACCTAGCACATGGAAAAACATTGCAGGTACTACAACAAATATTTCAGAAGGCACAAATTTATACTACACAGACGCAAGAGTGAGTAACAGACTTAGTCAATTAACATCTGATGATTTGCCAGAAGGTACTACAAATTTATACAACACCGTATCAGGTTTTAACACAAGATGGGACGCAAAATCACTAACAGACATTAGTGATGTTACACAAGACACTGGTGCAAATAGTTCTAACAAAGTACTAAAACAATTTGATAGTGATGGTAATGGCACATGGCAATGGCGCAATGAACAATTAGATTTTAGTGAAATAAACAATAATACAAATGCACCATATGGAACTGTTTGGGGACGAACTTATAATTTAAATGGCACAACTGGTACAAATGGCGGTGCGGCTTTTAATTACTTAACAGTTTTAGGTAATCCTACATTACAAACAGCACATGCAGAGTACAATGCAGGTACAAATCCAACACCATTTGATGACATTGATGTTAACAAATTTTTAGTTATAAAAAGTGATACAGATGCAGGATTGAGATCAGATCCAAATGTAGATTTAAAAATATATGCAGGTACTGGTGGTGATTTAGAATTAAATCAACAAATTTGGCCATCATCAGATGGTACATCAAATCAAGTATTAACAACTGACGGAAGCGGTAATCTAAGTTGGAGTACTTTAACAGCAAGTGGAACACCTGGATTAGTAGATGTAGTTGATGATACAACTCCACAACTTGGTGGAGCATTAGATGTAAATGGATACAGCATAGTTTCAGCATCAAGTGGCAATATAGTAATAACACCTGATGGTAATGGCAAAATACAACTTGATGGATTATATTGGCCACAAGCAGATGGTACAGCAAATCAACTTTTGCAAACAGATGGCAATAGTAATTTAAGTTGGGTTGATGGAACATCAATAGGTATGAATAATATTGTGGAAGACACAACACCACAACTTGGTGGAGATTTAGATGTTAATGGCAATGACATTGTTTCAACATCAAATGGTGCGATAGATATCAAACCAGATGGTACAGGTGCTTTCACCGTAGACACAGAAGGCAATTTAGAATTCAAAGCAGGGGTATCAACAGGACCACACGGATGGGGTTATTGGGAAAGTGATGACAGCATTAAATTTTTACAACACACAGCACCAGACATTGGCGGTAACTATGATATTGCACAAGGCGGCTGGGGAGTAGGTTATGCTCCCGTGCATATACAAGGTGGCGTAAGCATTG
>Ga0208428_1000550_pt1 | contig 16936 bp, 26 predicted proteins | sample DEB08_DNA_11_FD_184535 | JGI IMG/M metagenome (GOLD analysis project Ga0208428, IMG submission 184535) | Aqueous microbial communities from the Delaware River and Bay under freshwater to marine salinity gradient to study organic matter... | ecosystem: Environmental > Aquatic > Marine > Coastal ... | reverse complement strand
TTTTTCTTATTGATATTATAATAAAGACCCTTCTTTGCGATCTTACCAGTAGCTGTTTTGTGATAACCTTTTTTCATATTGCTCCTTATGTTGTTTAACTTTTAACTCACAGTAGTTGTCAAAGCAAGAACCTTCTTTGCCATCATGACAAAAATATTCTCTCTTAACTGTAACTATCCATCCACCTTCATCACTCATTAATTGTCTGTTGCATTCCTTGCAATAACCACAAACTAATGATTGAACTTTTGGTTTCTTCCATCCTTTTTTTTGCATATTAACATTTCCATCTTCTTCTAGCTTGTCTTATTCTAGAGTTAGGATCGTTTCTTGTTTTAGCAGAAGATCTTTTAAGTTGACCAAGAGATCTAGCGCAATATGACTTTCTTCTTTTAGCTGCCTTTGATCCTTTTTTAACTTTACCGGTAACTGCCGTCTTTAATTTACTTCCAGGATTGGCTCTTCGATATGCTCTTACACCTTTAGCTGTCATTCCTGCTCCAGACTTTGTTGGTCTGTAGTTTGCGTTTTTACCTTTAGTAGTTTTTCTGATAGCCATAATTTATTCTATTATTTTTTTAATTGCTTTACTACCATCAATATTAGATTCTAATATAGCATCTACCTTTCCACATTTATATTCAATATTATCATTTGCTCCTCGTTCTGCAACTCGTTTACCTTTTAGGCAATCTGACATAGCAGGTTGTATTCTGTGTTCAGTTAATTCACCTGCAACAAACATACAAAGAGCCACAACTGTGCTAATGACTTGTTCCATTTTGTCTTACCTTATCTTTTAAATGCTCAATATCATCTAACGCTTTTTCTAACTGTGCTTCTATATGATCTAACATAACTTGAGTGTGAATATTTTTATCTAAAAGTTCTTGGTGCTTTTCTACAGTTTCATATAGATCTTCAAGAAGTAAGTATTGTTCTTTGTCAGTTGTAGTTTGTTCTGACTTTTTAAGTAGATCAGAGTTCATTAATTCTCTTGATGTTTCAAGGGATGTAAGTCTTGCAGTAACTTCTGTATATGCAAACACACCCATAGCAACAGCAACAACAATACCAATCATATTTTTAACTGGCATAGCGACATTTGTATTCTCACTTATCTTCATTTCTTTTTCTTCTTCTTTGGAAAAAATACTCTATCCAAATGATTAGTAAGTTTGTCAAGCAAACCAAAAAAATTATAAATAAATTTATCAATCATCTTCCTTGACCCTTGTATCTTGTCTGCTTCTTTTGTCTCTTAGCATTTTTGTTTTGAGATTTAGTATGTACACCTTTACGTTTCTTAGGTTTCTCTCTAGGTATAAAGTGTGTGAACTTTTGCTTTGCCATTACTTCTTCTTCTTATATTTCTTTTTCTTTTTCTTCTTACCTGTTTGCTGCGAAAGAAGTGTAGGTTTCTTTTTACTATATTGTGATACGAACATTGTAGGTGCTTGATTACTCATTACTTCCTCTTAATTAAATCAGTTGCTTTTAAACCATAAACACTTGCAATGACACCCACAAAAATTGATTGATACCAAAATGGTAGGTTAGAAAAATATTCAAAGAAGAGCTGCATCTTCTCCATGTGAGCAGGATTGTCAGACCATACTGCAAATCCTAACATTACGATTGGCACACTTAGCAAAATTAAAATGAACTCGTCTTTCCAGTCTGAATTTCTACTCTCTAATAACTTACCTTGATACTCTGCTTCACCACTTGCCATCTTTTGAGCATGGTTCATTTGAGCATCTGCCATAAGCATTTTAGTTTTCTGCTTGTTCTTATAGATATGACTACCTGCTTGAACAGCTAACTTAATTGCACTTAACCACATCTTATATCTCCTAGTATTGGTTTGTACTTTGTCTTACCACCTTCTTTGTAAGCTCTCAAGAATTGTTTTCTAGGTTTATCTGCTACACTACAATGAACCCATCCACTAGAAGGCTCACCAATAGTATAAAATTCAAGGATCATTTGATCCCAACCCTCAATATTATCTTTAATCCAGTAAGCAAGATCAGCATTATCTGTACCTGGAACTTCGAAATCAACTGCTTCAGCTTTGCTATGTTGGCTATTGATTGAGCTACCTATCTTAACGCATAGCTGCTCACTACGAAATCCAGATGTTATAATTACTGGACCAAACTTATCTCTAACTGGTTGAAGCAAAGTCTCGCAAAGGTTTTGTAGTTTAGCAATCTGATCAGAGTTAGGCTCATTAGGTATACCCAATCTAATTGCTGTATCTGATTTAGTTAGTTCTTGTAGTGTAAAGTTTTCTGATAATTTCATTCGTATATAATCCTTACGTTAAGTTTCTTTTGTTCTTTAGTTGTACCTCTACATATAAATGATCCTTTAAGGTTTCTTTTATATCCATCTTTTGCAACATAATTTTCAACTTTTCTATAGTTCTTAGATTTAACATCATAAGCAGTATACTCACCTGTTGTCATATTTAAAGTAACAATATCTACTGGACCCAATCCACCAACTGGTGTGAACACTAAAAGATTAGGATCTTTAGCAAGTCTAAGTTGTGCTTTTAATTCTGAAGTTAAGCCTGTAATAGCTTTTACTCTTCTAGCCATTGTATTTGATGAAGCCTAGCAAGGAAGCTATAGCACCACCAATGAGTAATAATACTCTGAAGCCACCTTTACTTTTATTAACATCACTTTTTAATTCTTTTATATCTGTACGCATTTCATCTATTGCTTTGAATAAAGTTTTCATTCTTTCTGCACAAACTTTTTCGTGGTAAGATATTCTTATAGAGTTGTTATCCTCTATACCTTGTTTTAAAGTTTTTTTTCTAGGCATTTTCCAGTTCTACCTCGTTACAAAAATAAGTTACATATAATTTTTCTTTATTAAACTTCTCTATGTTTTCATTAGTAACTTGAATAGTAGCTGCTGCACCAGACTTGGTACAATCTGTCCAGGTATTAAATTCTATTGAGGATACTGTTGTGTTGTTACACAAACCTGTGATAGCAGAACATATTGTATAAGCTAACACAAATTTCATTGTTAGATATTAAATGCGTCTTTAACTTCGTCTACTGTTAGACCTAAATCTTGTAGTTTAGTTTTAGCAGATGCTATTCTAGCTTTCTTGGCATCCTCTGCTTCTTGTCTAGCAGTTGCGTCTATTGCAGCTTGTGCTTCTTCAGCATCTCTAGCTGCTTCTTCTTCTGCTGTGAAAGGAACTATGTTCCCATTTATGTTGTGATGTCTAGGCATAATTATTTATACTCCTTTGTTAAAATTTATGCAATACCATAAAGGCAAATATCTCCAGCGTCTATGTTGCCTGTACTCATTTGAAATTTTACTGCATTTATTACACTTTGTGTGTTTCCGTACCCAGCAACAAATAAATTTATACTAGCATCATTATAAGTGTAGTTATTTCCTGTTGATATAAAATGTTTAACGAATGTGTCGCTACTAGGATTGAAAATTTTTAATTCTCCAGAAAAACATTGGTCATTATCATTACCAATTTGATAAGCTAACTGTTGGTCTGATGTTGATTGTGCTAAATCAGTAGCTGTTCTATACTCAAAACTTGTATTATTATTTTCTTTGTGTTCAGCAATAAATACAGTTGTTGTTTTAGTTACATTATAATTACTTCCACCATCTGTACTCATATTGAATTGAAAATTAACATTATCTGTTGCTGGGTGTATATTCTTAAATGTAAATACATATTCCTTATAAGTATTATCTAGCACCACACCATCAGAGCCATCAACAAAAGATAAAGTTGCAGAAGATGATGCTGTTAGTTTTTTAATAAATACCATACTGCCTAAACTTGATATAGAACCAAAAGCAGTTGCGTTCTTTACTCCATTATTATTCAGTTTAATAATTGACATTAGCTATCTTTTATTCCGTAGAGTTTGATTGAGCCAGAATCTATGTTCCCAGAACTCATTTTAAACTGAATAGCATCAATATCATTTGTATTATTAAAATAACCAGCAACATAATAATTAAATGAATAAGCTGGGTCATGATAACTCATAAATTGAAATTTCGCTATAAAGTGTTTTACAAATGTGTTTGATGATGGATTGAAAATTTGTAATTCTCCAGCACCCCCACTATCATTTTGAGTTCCACCACTTCCATAAAGTAATTGAAATGCTGTTCCTTGTGCTTGGTCATCTCCAGTTTGATATGCAAGTGATGTTCCACTATCATTTTCTCTATGATATGCACTAAAAACAGTAGATGTTATTGTTGTATTATAATTAGAGCCACCATCTATAGAGCCTTGAAATAAAAAATTTGATTGTGCTGAATGATGAATATTAATAAACTCAAACTTATAAATAGGATATGTGCTATCCAAGACTACTCCATCAGTTCCATGTACGAATGACAAGGTTGCTGAACTACTAGCAGTTAAAGTTTTAATATGTGTTAATGCTCCACTTGGTATTGAAGAAGCAGAGGTTACAGCACTTATGCTATTGTTGTTGTATTTAACTAATGCCATATAATTTTATTACTCCGTCAAAGTTACCACTATCCATTTTAAAAATAATTGCATTTATTGCAGATTGTGTATTTGCATATCCAGCATAATTAAAATCAAATGCGTATGTTGCTCCTGATTCTTGATACATATTAGTCATTCTTGCAATAAAATGTTTAACAAAAGTAGTAGAACTTGGATTATATAAATGTAAAGTTCCACAAAGAGATGCGTCATTATCAATGCCTGTAAAAAACGCAAGATTTTGATAATCTGTGCTTTGTGCTAAATCTGTTGCAGCATGATAAGTTAATGCTTTTCCAAATTGACTATCAGCTTCATCATGGTAAGCAACAAAAGCTGTAGTTGTTTTTGTAGCATTATAGTTACTGCCACCATCAATAGATAAATTAAATCTAAAGAAAGTCTGTGCTGTAGCTGGGTGTATATTATAAAACTTAAAAACATAGCTGTCATAAGTATCATCTATTCCAGATGTAAAAGATATTGTAGATGAGCTTGATGCAGTTTGTGTAGAGATAAGGTTTAATGCTCCACCACTTAAACCACTTGGTTTAGTTGTGATTGCTGATAAGGAGTTGTTGTTAGCAAAGTTAAGAGCCATGTTATGCTCCAATCAAAGCTTTTACTTCTTCTTCAGTTAAACCTAAGTCTAAAAGTTTTTGTTTGCCAGATGCTTTTTTAGTTTCTGCGTCTTGCTTTTCTTGTTCTATTTCAGCTTTAACAGTTGGTATTTGTGCTTGAATATCTGAAACAGGAATTGGTGCAGTACCATTTTCCCAAACGATTGTATTTATATCGTTATCACTTACAGATACTTCTGCTGTTTGATTAATTTTTTGTATTGCTTTTATAATTATTTCATTTGTCATTATGAGCTTATCTCCATAACTGTTATTGAGCCTTTATTAGTATTAGTTAAATAAACTGTTCCACCATTACCTCTATAATAAACTTGATAAGTTATTGCAGAAGTTGTATTTGGAGAATCTGTTATGTGCATTGCAAGTGGATTCCAAGTTAGTCTATTTTCTGTTAAACCTTCACTTGTACCTAAATTTGTTGCACCTCTATAAATAGTATAATAACCTCTACCAGAAGCTACTTCTGATGTTGTTGAAGCAATAATAAAAAATTTACTACTTGTTGAAGCTGGAGTAATAGTAACTGAAAGTGTATTTGAACCTGTTACAAATGATGATGATGTTGTTGTTCTAAATGTACTATCTGTAGCAGTTAAAACTTGTAAAATTTTTCCACCACCAGCAGCAGCAAAAGTATTATCTCCTCTTAAAAAGGTTGTAGCATCTTTAGTTCCTGTTGCTGTTAGTTTAGCAAGTGAAACTGTATTGTCAGATGGTACTCCAAGATCAAGAACATTACCTAGTATTTGAATGAAGTCGATCACATCTCCTGTAACTAGGTTTGATGCAAAGGTAATTGTAGAACCAGATACAGTAAATGAACTTCCAGCTTTTTGTAAAATTCCGTTCAAACTAACCAGCATGTGATTAGCACTTTCTGGAGATACATTTACAGAGTTTACTTGCATAGTGTATGCAGCTTGACCATTGACTACTGATATTGCATCGCAGACTTGGAAGTTTCCTATTGTTGGTGTCTTACCTATATATGCCATTCATTAACCTTTTGGATTAGCGTCTTTAATTGATTTAATTCTAGCTTTCCAACCATCTATATCTTTATAGATTTCGTCTAGCTGTTCTCCAATATCTCCATATAAAGCTTTTCTAGTTGCTCTTACTTCGTTATTGGCTTCTTCTGTGTTAGCTGAAGTTTCTTGCTCTGTTAATTGTGCGTCAGTTGGTTGTGCAATATCTAAATTCCACTCCTTAATGTAAGCACCATTTCCATCGCTGTCATCTTGCAACATAACGTCTGTTGTAAAATCTACATTTGAAACACCATTTGCTTCGCAGTATGATTTTATTTTTGTACTTAGTTGTGCCATAGTTTGTCCTCCTTATTCTATAATTTTGTATCCAGTAAAAAATGTGTATGATTGAATTAAACTTGTTCCACCATATAAAGTTTGTGTAGAACCAGTATCTTGAAATGCTCTTACTTCAATATAATCTCCAACAGATAAATTTATTAAACCTGCAACAAGACTACTTCCAGTATTTCTTGTAACTGCAACATTCCTTAAACTAGTATCAGCTAATGCACCATTAACATAAATTGTTACCATAAACCTATTAGCTTGTGATGAACCACCAGCATCTCTTACTCCAGCAGAAATTTGATACTTACCAGCTTGACCAGATGGAACTGTAAATCTTTTATTTGTAGTATCGTAAAGACTAGAACTACTCTCAAATTCAGTTGTATTAAAATTTACTAAAGTGTGAGTTTCATTAGATATTGATTGGTTTGAACTCATTGATGCTCTAAAATATGGAGTGTTTGCTATCGCACCACTTGTAATACTATCTGCTATTAATTTTGTTATTGCCATAATTTATTTTCCTTATTCAATTATTTTGTATCCAAAAAAATGTGATGCTGATAATTGTTTTGTATAAACATTTGTTGATGAGTAACCACCATTATCAATAGTAAAAGAGCTTTGTGTAGAATGACAATAAATTTGAACATAATCATCAACTCCATCAAATTCTAAAACTGCTCCAACAAAAGCACCTATTGCTCTATTTGATTGGCTTGTTGAACTCCAAGACGCATTATAAGCTGATTGATTACCATTAAAATAAATACTCCAAAATACTTGATCTTGGTCATTTAATCCAAATCCATACATATTAGAACCAATATAATATTTTCCAGCTACATTTGGTGTAAATTTATAATTACCAGCAGTATTAGTATAACAATTATGGCTGTCATGTAATTCAGCATCAAATGGAACTAAAGTATTTGAAGTTCCTAAACTTGTATCTGTTGACACCACTGCTGAAAAAGCTGGAGTGTTAGTTCCACCAGCGACAGCAAATGTATTATCTCCTCTTAGAAATGTTGTGCTGTCTTTTGTACCACTAGCAGTTAGTTGAGATAAACCAACAGATGCGTTTGGTGGATTAACTGTTTGAACAGCTTTACCTAAATACACACAGTACATATCATCAGATGATGCAGTAGCACTTGTTAGTGTTAAACTTGTGCCAGATGCAGAATATGCAGTTGTAGGCTCTTGTCTTACAAAGTTAATAAATAATGCTAACTCATTTGCATTAGCAACTGGATTATCCAATGTGTAAGATGTAGTCGCACTTGTACTAAAGTCTTGCTTTTGAAAAGCACTATAACTTTCTGCAGGTTGATTTCCTATAAAAGGCATTGATCTCCTATGTACTTATTGCATCTACTGTAGATACCCAAACATCTAATGATGAAGCTGTGTCTGATATTACTTTTAAAGCATCACCAGATTGAACTACAAATTTAGCTCCACCATCTAATACTTGTAATGATGAACCTGCAGGTATTGGTGCGTCTTTTACCAAGTAAATATCGTTTGAACCATCATTGATATATACAGATGCTACAACAGCTGATGTTGTTACATTTGAAACTGATATACCAACTACTGTATCGTAACTGTCAGCAGTAAATAAAGTTGCTGCAGATGTTCCTACATCGTTGCTTGTGTATCGTCTAAAGTTCTGTGCCATATATTCTCCTTACTATAAAGCGATTGCCATTGCAATGCTAAATCCATTAGTTGCAAAATTACTTGTGTCTGTTGCTTCTACATTTTGCCATGCAGAACCATCCCAATATTTGAGTACGTTACCAGTTGTATTGAAATATAATGCTCCATCAATTAATGCGTCTCCATCATTATCTGTTGCAGGGTCGCTAGATTTTGGACCAAGATACCTGTCATCAAAATTATCGTATGCTAATTCTGCAGCAGCTTGAGCTGTTTGAGCTGCCGTAGCCGAAGTCGCAGCATTGGTAGCTTGAGTGGTTGCTGTAGTCGCTGATGTAGCTGCATTTGTTTCACTTGTCGATGCGTTTGACGCAGACGTTGAAGCAGCACTTGCAGATGACGCAGCATTCGTTTCACTTGTAGCTGCATTAGTTGCTGATGTACTAGCATTAGATGCTTGAGTGGCTGCAGTTGTAGCTGATGTAGATGCTTCAGTAGCTTTTGTTGTAGCTGTTGTTGCAGAAGTAGATGCTGATGTAGCAGAAGTAGCTGCGTTAGTCTCGCTTGTAGCAGCATTAGTCTCACTAGTTGCAGCATTGGTTGCTGAAGTAGATGCTTCACCTGCTTTTGTAGTTGCAGTTGTAGCAGAGGTTGCAGCATTAGTTTCAGAAGTTGATGCGTTGGTTGCACTCGTTGCAGCAGCCGTAGCACTAGCAGCAGCATTAGTAGCACTTGTTGTAGCACTAGCTGCGTCTACTAATAAATCCCATTTAGCACTATCTGTATTAGTTGTTAATGGTTGTGAACCAGAAGATGTATGACCTGTGTTACATAAAAAAATATTATTTGTTGATGTGTCTTTAACTATATCTCTAGCAGCATAAGTAGTTGATGCAGACCAGTTACCTTTAAAAGTTCCTAGTTCTTGAGATACAACAAGTTCACCATTGTCATCAAAACCAAAAATCTTTCCAGCTCTTTCAGTTGCACCAACAGCAAACTCTGTAGATGTCATTGTGTTTGTTCTTGAAAGTTTTATAGATCTATCTATTTCTTCTTGTAGCTGTTGAATAGCCATCATCGATCTATCCAATCCTTCTTCATGACTTTCAGCAGGGAATGGATCGTTAGCAATATAATCGATTGCTTGTGTTTGTGGTGATGCTCTTCTTATAACAACTGTTTCTGTTCCAGTTGGAATGTTACCAGATGTAAATACAATAGTTCCACCATTAGCATTTCCTGCACCTGTAACTGTGTAGTGAGTAGTTAAAGTTTTAACTGTTTCAGTAGCCGAAGCATCCCTAATAATTACTTGAATATCAGCGTCTGCAAAAATTTTAAAAGTATAGTTAAAGGTATCTAAAGTACCATTTCCAGAGTAGGAATTTTTTACTGTAGTCGATGATATTGTCATATGCTAAAAACCTTTAAACATTGATGATGGTTTAGTCAATAAATATTCTTGATTATAATCTTTTTTCATTCTTTTTTCTACTCTTTTTAATGATCCTGGAGACATAGTTTCCATCATTTGAAATCCTATTAAATAATCATAAACTGTCTTAATATAAAATAAATTCATAAAAGGTATGTTACTACTTACTGCTCTATATGCTGCTTTACCTGCTTTACCACCTTCACCACGAACACCATAATTAATTGCTAACAATAAGTCTGCTACAGTTGTTGCGCCAGGTCCAGCAAGACCAGCAATAATTGTTGATCCATCTCTTTGCTCTTTAAATAAAACATCTCCATATAAACCTAAGCCACCACCTTGTAATAAAGATGCCATAACTGTATTCCATTTACTAGGATCTCTTGGTTCTCTTCCTTTTAAAAAATCTTTTGCCGTCATTGAAGCATAACCTAATAAACCAGTTGTAACTATTGTAGCAGCTATACCTTGTACACCTCTGCCTATATTTTGATTTGGTCCAGATCTCATGTAAGCTAAATCTCTACCTATTACTTTATTAAATATTGCAATAGGAAAACCTTTAAATTGTCCAAGAAATCTAAATGCTTCTCCCAAGGGAGTACCGGCTAAAGTACCTTGAGTCATTATTCCTTTAACTCTAGCATCTGGTTGAATTACTGCAAATAAAGTTCTATCCAACATCATTCCAGATACTGAATATTTAAACTTTTGTTTTTCTATTTGTGCTTCTCTTTTACTTAAATTTTCTATACCTGTAATTTTTTTTATATCTGCATCAGATACTTGATCTAATAAACCAATATTAATAAACTCCATACCATCATCTGCAGTTTCCATAGCTGTCTTTCTTATGACATCCCATTTGTTTGAGTCTATATTGTATTTTTCAAATAATAATTGAAGTTGTTTATTTAATTTATTGTAAGGTAATTTTTTTTGTCTAGCATAATAGTTAGCCATACCTAACATAGCATTTTCTTTTAGTGTGTTGGTCCACCAAGTAAGTAAATTGAATTTAAAGAATGTTCTTTGTATTTCTGTTCCTCTTCTGCTTAAATTATCTCCTACTTGATTTCTTCCTGCAGTATCATGAATAGTTCCGTCAAGCATTAATCCTAACATTTCTGCTATTTCTTTTTTTTGTTTTGTATTTTTAACTCTTGCAAGCGCACCAAATGCTTCTGCAATTCCACCTAATAAAGTATTACCACCTTGATCTTTCATTTCAGATCCATAGATACCTAAATCAGTTGCAGCAGATATTGCAGCTCCACCTAGTTTTGATACATTTCCTATCAATCTTCCTATTGCTCCATACTTTGCAAGAGCAAAATTTTCTACAGTATTTAAAGATCCATCAACTACATTCCAGTATTTTTGAAATGAATTAAAATTAGCAATCTTACTTCTATCTCTTCCTTGCATACTATCATAGATAGCTTCTCTAATACTTTCAAAATTCTTTTTAGGATTAGTACCTAATCTATCTATCATTCCAATATTTCTTCCTGCTGTCATCAAACCAGAAAGAAATGTTTCTTGAAGATTACCATTGCCAAATTTTTCATGATAAGTAAACCAATCTCCAGCATCTTTAAAATGTAAAACCCTTTTACCACTAGATGCTTTTGCTACATTTCTTGAACCAAAAACATTTACACCATCAGCTATTTGTATTTTATTTCCAACCAAAGAATTATAAACTTCTGCCATAAATTCATCTATATTTTCTACTGTATCAAAAGTTCTTTGATCCAGTTTTGGTTCTACAAAGTTTCTCCATGCTTTATAATTTTTATTATAATTTATATCTTTACCTTTCATATTTACATCTGCTTCTACTTCATCTAATTTTATTCCTAGAGTTTCGGCAGCATTTCTAACATTAAATTGATCGTGACTATGTTTAACAACCCATCCCCATAATTTAGGAATGTTTGCTCCTCTGTCATTTAACATTGTTCTTATAGCTTCAGAATGTTCTTCTAATAATATTCCTATTCTTTTTATATCTGAATTTGTTTCTGTAATAGGTGGTTTAGTGCCTGCTCTTTTTTCTATGTCTGTTTGTTGTGCGCCAGCTTCTTCCATAACTTTCACTATTCTTTTTTGTGTTGGAAGATCTGCATCAGTAAATAATTTTTCTAATCCTTCTTTACGAAGTTTTTGTTTAAAAGCATTAATCAAATTAGCTTGAACAGTATCTTGTAAATTAGCTACAGAATTTCTTGCACCTGCTCTTATTTCACTTGAACCAACTAATAACGCTAACAATCCTTCTTGTTCAACACCTTTGTAATTATCTAAAATAAATTCTATTTCTTTTCTTGCAATAATTTCATCATTTAAAGCATTTGCTCTATCTATTACTTTTTGTGCTTTTATTTTTGATGCTGCGTCTTTTGCTATTTCATCTACATTAATTTTATCAATACGAGTAAGCCTTCTTTCTGCCATGGCTTGCTTAACACTATTCATGATTTCTTCTTTTCTTACGTTGGTAAAAGAAGAGTCTCTTAATAAGTTTTGTAATCTAGTTATACATACATTTTTAGACATAGTTATCTCCCATTAATACAGTTAATGTGATCTGCTAAAGCATCAGTTAAATCTTTTTCTCTAGTTTTTACTGCATTTAAATCATCTTTAGTTGATTGAACAGTTTGTTCTCCAGCTTGAGATTTAAGTTCATAGTTTAAACCTTTTTCAGTTTGTTTATTTCTTATTTCTAATAATCTTTGTTCCATAATAGGAGTATCTTTTTCTAATGCTTGTGAATCTTTATTAATAATTTTTTTATTAAAATTTTGTAGTTCTAATTCATCAGTAGTTAATTTTTTTGTACCTTCAATTTTAGTTGTAGGTGCTTCTGCTTTATTAGATCTAAGAGTTGCGTCTGTATTAGCAACACCAGTTACATCTACAGGGTTGTCTTGCATAACATCACCTATAGCTTTTTTTAATAATAACTCTCTAGTTCTAGGATCTGTTTTTTCTAGTTTCATCATAATTTCACTATTTTCTGGGTAATACTGTTTGTATAAATTTAATTCTGGTTCTCCACCAGTACCTGCATCTAAATCTTTTTTATTTTTAATTACTTGTTCTTGAAATTTTCTAGCAGTTCTAACATCTTTTAATTTACCTGCACCTACATGAAGACCAGTACCAAGAATAGTACCAAAACCAATGTTCATAAAACTATCTACTATTCCATAATCTGCTTGTACTTGTTTTGCAGAACTATAAACAATAGGCTCAACAACTGCTGCACCAAAAGATCCTTCAACTGCACCCCTTATTGCTCTAGCTTTTGGTAAAGTTGTTCTAGCTGCTAACGCAGCAAATCTAGCTTGACCAAATACAGGAATAAAAGATGCTCCAATATTTATAGGATCAAGAAAACTAGCACCAATACCTACTGCTAACTTTGATGCTCCAACATAGAAACCACCAGAAAAAGGATTCCATGATCCTTGTGGTCCACGCTCTAATATACTTTGTCTTTCTCTTTCTTCTTTTTTTTGATCAACCATAATATCCACAACAGATTGATACTCATCATTATCAAAATATAAACCTAACTCTGCATATTCTTTATTTAATTCATCTTTATTAATTGGCGATGCTCCTGCGTCTATAGATTGATTTTTAGCATCTTGAATTTTGTAACTACTATATGCTCTTACTGCAGGATTAAAATTTATAGTTTCCTCATAAGTGGCACCTAATGCTTGACTAAAACTTGTTTTGTATTGATCATATCCAGATTCTTGAGCTGTTTCATTTACATTTAAACCAAAAGTAAAATTTGCCATATTATTATTTTATTTATTCAAATATTTCTGTAGGAATTTGATTTGTTCTTTTTCCAAGAACAACTTCTTCTTCACTTGTTTTTTTTCCTAAATTTAAATATCCTCTAGACTTTTGTATTTTAGAGCCAACCTCTGTATCAACAACAACATCAGTTCCTGGTACAGTATTTTCATTATAATCAAATGGAATATATAATTCTTGACCAGCTTCATTTACAATTGTACCAAAAGTATTTCCTGTTAATACAATACCATAAACAATACCTGTTCCATCTGCAGTATTTCTCCATTCACCATTTTCTTTCATTTGAAATTCCATTGTTTCTGTAAGTTTAGCTTGCTCAACACCATCTTTTTTAGAATTAAAAGCAACAGCTTTAAAGTCTGGTAAATAAAAATCTTTAATAGTATTTGCCATTGTTATTATTTTATCTTTCTTACCTTTTGAAACAGGTAAACCTGTTAATGAATCTTTGTAACTTATAGGAAAATAATATGTATCTTCTGTTTCGAAATTTTTAGTAAACATTAATGCAGCAGATTTTGCTGCTTCTTGAAAAGTTTTAACTTCACCTGCATAAAATTCATTTGCTCCGTACAATGCTAAAAAGTCTACAATGTTTTCCATTTCTACTGAAGATTCACCAGTATCAAAAGGAACATTTGCTCTAATAATATTTTCAATATCTTTAAATTCTCCATTAGTTCTGATAGCTGTTCTCATTTTTTTAAAACTTACATCTGTATCATCACTATCATTTAAGAATGCTTTTAACGCTTTTATTTTTTCTGGTTGATCAAGACTTAAAATTTTCATTGCATCTTCCGGTGTTGCAAAACCAGAACTTAAAAATTTAGCAGCTTGTGGTAATCCTGCGTGCATTAGTTGTGCAAAAACTTGAGATTCTAAATCACCATACTGAACGTCTAAAGCGCTCAACATATTAAATTGTTTATTTACATCTTTTTCTTCTGAAGCTAATTTGTAATTATTTATAAAGTTTTTAGCCATACCATTAGTCATTACTTTTTGTTTTGAAGGATGAACACCTAATTCATTTTGTTTATTAATTAATATATTAGAAAGTTCTAATTGAAGAGCAGTAGTTTTTTCTACATTTTTTTCGTTATCTATTTCCATTACTAAAGATTCAATTTCATCATTAGTTGTAATTAAAAATTGTACAGGATCTGAATTTAAATCTTTATTTCTTTGTTCAAGAATACCATTATAATAGTCTCTAATTCCTTCAAATTCTTTTTGACCAAACCTTTCTTCTGCTTCATTTATAAATCCATCAACAACATCTTGAACAACTTTATTGCTTGAAGTTAAAATAATTTTTCTATTATCTGCTGTTTCTCTGTGTAAACTTTCTTGAGTAATCATTTTATTAACTACTTCAGTTGGTAAAACTTCTGAAGCTAAATCTAAATTAAAAGGATCCACATCTTTACCGGCATTTATTTTTGCAGTATGATCTTCCCATTGCGCCTTTACTAAAGGTGCTAAAGTTTTTTTAGCTTTTGATATAAGTTCTATTCTTGAATTATAATTTAATCCTTGAAAATCTTTTTCATTTTTTAACATTGCTAATGCTTCTCTAGGATTGTTAGAAATCATTTTATCTGCTTCTAAATATTTTATTTCATTAGGTATTCCTGCAATCATTTTACCTAATACAGCATTAGAAACTTTTCCTTTATAATTTGTGGTATATAAATTTTCTAGATCTTGACCAAGAACATTGTAATCAAATCCATCAGTAGTATCTATTGCAGTTATCATTAGGTTTTGTTTTTTTTTATTAACCAAAGTATCTAAAGCAATTAAAGTATTTTTTTCAACTGCCGTACTAGTTCTAAAAATTCCTTTCTGCACTTCAGATAAAGCATACTGATTAAATAAAGTTCTTGAATTATTGTTACTTGCTAAACCAGAATATTTTTGTATCAACATATTTGATTTATTTTTAACAATAGATTGTGCTTGATCATTATTTTCTAAATTTCCTGCTTCATCATAAACGTCTTGCATATCTCTGATAAAATCATTTTCTAATCTCAATGCTTCTGTTTTATTTTCAAAATCTTTTTGTTTAACTCTATGTTGTACAATTTCTTTTGTTACGGGTGCTAAAGCAGATCCAATTGTTTGATCAAGACTCATTTGAATATTAGATTTAACAGATCCAACTTCACCTGTTATTGTTGCTTCAGTTGTAAATGTAGGTATTTTTGGCATTAGTATATATCAGCTCCCCCACCATAACCAGACATACCAGTTCCTCTAGTTCCTGGACTTCCTGTTGTGTTTGTTGATGTTCCAAAATTACTCATGTTAAGTAAACTTGTTCCTGTAGATCCTATTGTTTGTATTTGTGCAAGTCTAGCTTGTTCTCTAGCCATTTGACCAGATATTCTAGAAAAGTTTGCTTCTTCAAGTTTTTTAGATTGAGCAACTCTAGAATTATATCTCATGATATTTTCTTGCATATATTTCTCTCTAGCATTTGCTGCAGCAATTCTATATGCTGTGCCTGTTCCAGAAACTACACCAGATTTAGCAAGATTTACTTCTACTTGACCTTTTAATTTTTCGTATGAATTATTGAATCTAGCAATATCAAATTCAGTTTTTTTTTCTATTTGTACTGCTTCTGCTTCTGCTACTTTAGCATTACGTTCATTAACTGCTTGATTAAATTTTCCAATCTTGCCTTGTTGTTGAACTGTTGCTGCACCTATTGCGCCAACTACTGCTGCTTGCCATCCCATTAGAATAACCTCGCATACATATATTGATCTGAACCATCAAAACCAAATTTTCTCATCAAACCTTCTTCCTCTAATCCTAACCATTTAGCAAATTTTAAACCAGTTGTATAGTTTGCTCTTACAGCAGTTTGAACTCGATTGATATTATTTTCTTTAGCAATCCGTGCAAAATCTTTCTTTATTGCTTTCGCAACAACTATAGGATGATCTAAAGCATCTTTAGTTGCTAGTACCCAACCTTCTGCAACACCATCCCAAATAATTTTCATGCCTGCAGCAAAGATAGGTTTACCATCAATCATACCAGTAAATGCTAAATTTTCTTGTTCTAAATTCATTGCGTTACCATTAAACTCCATATCTTTATCCATTAACATATGATTCATTTGTTGCTTCATAATGTATTGACCATGTTCACCTTTATACTTTACAATATTGATTATTCTATCCATCGTTTGTTTGAAGTTTAGGGTATAATGACAGTATCGTCAAAGGTAAAGGTTGTGTTTGTCTAACAAATATAAAACCATCTGTTTCATAGTTGCCTCTAAATTCTATTTCTTTATCTCCTGTAAATACATTGATACCACTATCCATTGCATTAGCTGAAGATCTAAAAGGTATTCGTTCCATGTTATTAAGATCTGGACCAATCTCCACACCAATACTTTCGTAAAGTCTAGCAGTAATCTCATAGATTCTTTTAGTTTTACTTTGTGATGTACCAT